>Ga0247841_10000560_pt1 | contig 95263 bp, 81 predicted proteins | sample LaCruzMarch2015__2_FD_192410 | JGI IMG/M metagenome (GOLD analysis project Ga0247841, IMG submission 192410) | Freshwater microbial communities from meromictic Lake La Cruz, Castile-La Mancha, Spain - LaCruzMarch2015_18m | ecosystem: Environmental > Aquatic > Freshwater > Lake | place: Spain...
TACAACTACTTTATCTCGATAAAATAACAATTTTCAAATTCGGGTGAATAATAAAAAATGGCTAATATTCACAACAGAAAAGAGTGTTCAGAAATTTAGATTAACAAGTTTGGAGGATTTGGGTATACGCTTGTTGCCGTCTATAAATGAATGGTTTTTAACCAAAAAATAAAGCAGGTTCGATGCTTTTTCTTCTATGCTAGGATAAAGTTCCTTCCCTCCAAAGGTTTGATAAATACCTTCTATTGAACTCCTAAACGATTTATCTTTCTCTTTCCCAAATAAGGAAGAACCACCAAAACTTTTAGCAAGTTGCTGAATGATACTCGTAGCCTCTTCATAATCTACTTCCCTTGCAACTCTCTTTGATAGTTTGCTTCTTTCTAATTTCAGGGTCTTGTGATCGTATCTATCCAATAAATCTAGAGCCTGAGTGTAATCTGCAATAACCTTTAAAAGTGACACAGCCTCGTCAGAGTCAAGTTTCCGCTGGTCAACTATATGAGTAATAACAGAAACAACATCTGAAAGTTGCTTGAATTTTTTGTCCTCTTTTTTTACGTAGCCATCAAGCAGGTATCTTTTTAATATATTCGTAGCCCAAATCCTAAACTCAGTACCTCTTTTAGACTTAATTCTATAACCTACCGATATTATTACATCTAAATTAAAGAAAAAAACTAATTTGTCAGAATTTGCAATGTGCATTTTTTGCACATTGCTTTTTTTATCAAGCTCCTTTTCTTTAAAAACATTTCCAATATGCTTAGTAACAACCGAACGCTCAACACCAAAAAGCTCGGATAATTGTTTTTGGCTTAACCAAACCGTTTCATCTTTTAAATTAACATCTAATTTAACCTTTTCGTCCTTAGACTTATAAATTGCAATTTCTTTATTTATATCCACTGAAAGTGCCTCCTTTTTTCAACTTGTAAACAAAACCTTACAAAATCCACCCCACTCTATAATACGGCACAGTCGCTCAGACCTGTGCGTTTTTTGTACAGCCCTGTATTATTCAATAGTATGCCTGCGGTATGGAATTGTAAAGAGCGGCAAATAGAGTCAGTAACAGATAGGGCGTCCTAATAAATTAAATTTTGCAATCTAGAAAACCATATTTTTCAGGTTTCATGTTTATTAATTTACAGGCGTTAACAATAGTGGCACATTCTGGATCATTAATTTCAACAAATGCGTACTTCTCTTTTTTCAGAGAAAAACTTATTTGATAATGACGTGCCATTAGGGCGACGAGTCCAAAGTTAGTCATCAGGTCTTTAGGACAAACCAAAACATCAACTCTTGTAGGCAACGTTGAGTTGTTAAGAAGCATATCATGGTAAAAACTCGGATTCCTATACTTGGGAATAATTGCTTCCCTAAAAAACACAACCGAAATAAAAGACACCATAAGGCATAGAACAGATAACCACACAAGCACATTAACTCTGATGTTTTTGGTGTACAGGAATCTCTCGATCGGTTCATTGCACGATTTTATTAAAACGGCGATGGCAATAACATAAAATGGTAATGAAGGAACTAAATACCAAACCATTTGTTTCGGGACAAAGAACAATGGAACGCTGGCAGATAAAGCTATTATTAACGTAAAGAAAAAACCTCGAGAAAAAGAAAAAGATTTTTTTGCATCCACTAATTGTGCAATTACATAAACAACAAGGGCAACAAAGAAAGGAACAATCAGTTCGGAAGCCAGACGTTTTACTAAGAAGAATTTAGAAGTAGGTATTCCTCCTCGTTGTCCTTTGATACTTAAAAGAATTTGACTATTAAGATAAAACTTCGAAAATTCTAAAAAATCTTTGCCCGACAATAGATATGTAAACAAAGTAAAAATAGCTAGCCCAAATAATGCAACAAAAGTTACAACTATAACCCTTGTTAGTTTTACTTTCCTAAATATAAAAAAGGAAAAAACAGGTATCGCAAGAGGAAATAAGCTAGGAAAACCTTTTGTAAAAAGACCAAGCCATAACATAATACCACAAATAAATGCATATAATAGGGAGGTAGGTTCTTTTCCTGGAGTTACGGTATGCCTTATAGCTTTTGTTATAAAATATGCTGATGCTGTCGAGAACAAAGACATTGTATTTTCGAGTAGATTATTGGAATAGCTCCATGCAACCATCGGAATAGAAATAAACAACAATATAGGGATCCACACAGATCTGTTATCAGAAACATTTAAATTAGTTTTATTATCAACCAATTTAATAAGCTCTTTCCAGAAAAGTATTATAAAAATAATAACACCAAGTCCCATTAGAACTCCCCATAAAAATTCAGTAAAGGTGGTGTCTCCAATCAGCCTGAATAATAAAGATTGAAAATAGAGTGTAAACGGCGGATGTTCCCAAAAGACGTTTAGGCAACTGTTTGTGTAGTGTGGTTTCCAAAAAGTTCCAACATTTACAGAAAGGTTTCTGGCTAAAGTTGCATATGTAACTCCATCGGTGTTGTAACCTCTGCCTACAGAACGTGCAAATTCAATAATAAAATATAAAGAGATACAAAAAACTAGCAAAATGTTTTCTTGAATGCGTAAGTAAAATCTTTTAGTAATTTTGTCTAAAAGTTTGTTCATTGTTGCAAGCCCCTGTTACCTTCTCTTTTGATACTGTTTAAAAAGCTTAGTTCGCAACTGCGAACTTGTAAAGAAAACAACCTGATAAACTTGACCTATGGCAAAGATAGATAAAAATTTTAAGAAAAAGATTTCAGAACAACTGTCCGTTTTAATTAAGGAAAAGCATAAGACTATAGAACAATTTTGTTATTGCAACGATATGTCCAAAGGAACCATAAGTGAAATTTTAAGTAACAAAAAACTACCGAGATTAGATACATTAAGACGCATAACATATAGCCTAGATATAAGCCTTTCAGATTTTTTCAAGAGAGTTAAAGAATAAAAGCTCTTTCAGCCCTGAGGCTGTCTCCTACTATATCGTATTATCATTTAAAGTACGTGAGCCGTCTGTTTTATAGAGACTTGTATTCGTCGTTGCCATAGAGGATTTGTTGTCTTGAATAAAAGATAGACACATGTCAAAAGTGGTAACAAAACTTTGTTCGAATCATCTTAACAAAATCAAACAGTTATATATTGGTTCATTTTTTGCATGTTTTTCTTGTAAGGTAAGGTTTGCTAATGTGATACTCTACCCATAGGTTTTAAAAGGAGGCTTTTTGTGAAGTATCTTGTGTTTGTTTGTTTGTCTGTCGTTTGTCTGTCTAGTCCTGTAGCTTATGCCCAGTCCTCAAAAAGTACTCTTTCCGATGCTGAAAAATATTTTTGTTTACAAGATTTTATTTCTAAACGAACTCAAGGAGCCGGTAAAATAGGTGCTCTCATCATGATGCTATCTGGAACTGATGAAGCCTCCAAGAATATAATAAAAAAATATAACGACAAGAACTACATCTTTTATGATCTAAATAAAAAGAAGATTCCTCTTTTCAGCGTCAAAGAAGAAATTGGTTGGTGGGATAAAAATATTCTTGGTTACTCTGATAAGATAAAGCTTAATGACGACTGGGTGGATTCGCCTCTGGAAAAACTTGTATTACTCGTTCCTAGAACCGCAACAGTTTTGACATCAGGCTCCTTATGGATTGTTGTTGCTGGAATTAACGATGATGTATCCTTTTATTTTCCCGCTAAAAATGAACATAAAAAGCAAAAAACAGTTACAACCTCTGATGGCTCAAAACATATTGTATATTTTGTAAAGATTTATGATAAAAACTCATATTGCTTAGATGACTCATTCTTATATAACGACTAAAAAACTGTCATTTTAAAGAATCGACTTTTGTCGTAAATGTTGTAGAATTACAGTGTGAAAACAGCCGCAATAATATCTATTGGTTCAGAAATAATGAGAGGGAAAATAGACGACACTAATTCCACATATATTTCCAAATGGCTTACCGGCCTTGGCATCAGCGTTGATTATAGATTAAGTACCAAAGACATAATAAAAGACATCGTTCATGCAATTAAACATGTAAATTCCTGTGATTTAATTATACTAACAGGTGGGCTTGGGCCAACCACCGACGATATTACAAGAGAAGCACTCGCAGAATACTTAAATAAAAAACTTATATTCCAAAACGATGAATATCAAAAAATAATTTCTTTCTTCAAAAAAATGAATCGCCCCTCACCTGAATCTAACAAAAAACAAGCTGACCTAATAGAAGGAGCAGAATTTCTATACAATAATAATGGAACAGCTCCCGGCATGTTTTATAAAGAAAATGATAAAATATTTATTTTACTTCCTGGACCACCAAAAGAAAATCAGCCTATAATACAGGAACAATTATCGTTAAAATTAAAACAAAATAGTTTTATAGGCAAAGACTTTAATACAAAAATATACAGGATTTATAATGTTGGAGAAAGTGCAATAGCGGACATGTTCGCCTCTTTTAAAGATGACGTAAGTATCGGCTACTATGCAACGATTGGCGGCTGGTGTGAAATACATATAAATGAAAATATAACAAGAAAAAGACAAATAGAAAAAATTCTTACAGACAACAACGTCTTTTTCACCGAAGACAAAGACCTCTCCTTACTCGTATTGGAAGAACTTGAAAAGCAGAAACAAACAATTTCTTTTGCAGAATCCATAACCGGAGGAAACATTTCCGGAGAATTTGTTAAAAACTCTGGAGCATCAAAAGTATTTATGGGTAGTGTTGTTTCTTACTCTAACGAAATTAAAAAAGCTGTACTTGGAGTAAAACAAACCTCTTTAGATTCATATGGCGCGGTCTCTGAAGAAGTAGTTAAGGAAATGTGCTACGGATTAAAGAAAACTATGAACACAGACATTGCAATAGCCGTATCAGGAATAGCAGGCCCCTTGGGTGGAAGCATGGAAAAGCCTGTGGGTACGGTTTACTTTGGATTCCTGTTCGGAAACACTTTTTATTTCAAAAAAGAACTATTCCCTGGCATAAGATCCCGCATTATGTCCAGAGTTACAAACATGGTCTTTGTGGAAATATTAAAGAACCTAAAAAATAAACCTTCTTTACAAATTTAACCTATTGGGTAAAAATTACCGTATGGCTAAACTATATTTTAGATACTCTGCAATGAACGCAGGAAAAACAACTCAACTTATCCAGGTAAAACACAACTACGAGGAACGAGGACAAGACGTTCTTGTTCTAAAATCAGCTATAGACAACAGGGATGGAGTTGGCATAATAAAATCAAGGATAGGCATAGAATGTCCTGCAATCCTACTCAACAGCGACACAAACATCCTTGAGCTTGTAAAAGAAAGACTTAAAAAAAGCAAAATAGACTGCGTATTAATAGACGAGGCACAGTTCCTAAGCAAAACACAGGTAATGCAAATTTGTACTGTGGTAGACGATCTAAATATACCATGCATGGCGTATGGCTTAAGAAGTGATTTTAGAGGAAAACTTTTTCCTGGAAGCGAAACATTAATATCTTTCTCCGACAGCATAGAAGAGCTAAAAACAATTTGCTGGTGTGGCAAAAAAGCCATAATGAACACCAGGCTCCTTGATGGCAAAGCCGTTTTTGAAGGCGAGCAAATACAAATAGGTGGAAATGAATCATACATTTCTCTTTGTAGAAAGCACTGGAGAGAAGGAAAGGTAAAAGCGTAAACACATATGAATGCTTTTGCCACAGTGATTATCTTTGTAGCAACACTTTTTACATCTAATAATTTATTCGCAGAAACCGGTGAACTTTATTGCACAATACAACCGGAAACAGACATAATGTTAGGAATAGAGCAGGAAGGAGACTTTGCTCCAGATTCAGCGACCACATATTTTCATTTCGGCGTAGGTGCAACAAACAATATGGATATAAACTTTAAGTATGGAATCACGTCCGAAGCTAAACCATACTATGGTATTCATGCTGAGTACCATTTCATAAAAAATGACATTGTTAAATTTGCAATAAGTACAGGTTGGCATTACAGGAACGGTAATCTATATGACATTACACCGGTGTTTGGACATAAATTCGAGAAATGCTCTATTGCAACAGGCCCTGAGTTCAATTGGAAATTCACGAAGAACAAACAATGGATGTTGGATTGGTTCTTTGGAATAAATTTACCATTACCAAACTCAAATGAAATTGGCGTTGGCATAGGCTTCCCAATACACAACGATACCTATTGGATATCTATGGGATGGTTCACATATTTCTAATTATATTTTTACGTGAACAGGCATTATCACCGTCGTAACACCATATTCCTGAAGATTCCTTTGTATGGTCATAGACATATCGTTATGTAACAATTTATGATAGAACATTTCGTGTTGGAACGTTAGTTTTCCACAAAATACAGTGGACTTAGGGAATTCTCTTGCTGTTTCCATACAAATACGGGTTGCAACTTCTACAACGTCTGTACCCATATCATATTTATAGCTTGCAGCTACACCAAGTCGTCTTGCATAATCGACATATTTTTCCAAAGCAAGCTTCGTGCTTTCCTCGTGCTGATGTAGATAATCCTTATCCTTAAAAGAATCCGTATCAACAACAGAAACAGAGACAAAAACTATATTGTCATACAACCCCTGGAAGTTCTCCATTACCGAAAGTAATGTGTAAACACCAAGACTATTGAACCCGCTAACAAGTTGTATAGCAGTTCTGCCATCCGGTTTAACAGGCTCGTCATTATGCGTAGTTGAAGATATCGCTATCGTTCCGATTGAAGCATCTAATTTTTTTATCGCTCTTTTAACCTTGTTGTAATGTTTCCTTATAAGGTAACAAACAAAGATAACAGAGGCTGTAATAATAAAAGTAAGCCATGCACCCTCTTTTATTTTTTCATAAGACACAACGCAAAGTATAGTGAAGCAAAGCATGAAACCTATTATGTGAACTGGAAGATGTGACTTCCATTCAGGATTCGTTTTTCTATGAGTAATAAAAAACCGTATCATACCTAACTGCGAAATAGAGAACGTTATGAAAACGTTTATGGAATACATTACGATCAATGTGCTGATGTTGCCCCTTGTGTAGATAAGTAATGCAAGTGCTGCACCGCCCATTAAAAGAATGCCGTTCCTCATCGTAAGTCTTTCAGAAAGACCTGCAAAACGACGAGGGAACCACCCGTCCAGTGCCATGTTAGACATAACTCTTGGACCGTCTATAAATCCTGCCTGGGCACCAACTATAAGCAAAGCTCCCTCTGACAGTATAGTTATAAGGGCAAGCTCAGCTCCAAAACTCCAGCCGCTGAATAATTTTTTAGCAAGCACAGCATTCATCGTCTGTCCGACGGTAGGAAGTATCCCCAACAAAAGATAACAAACCAAAAGTCCACCGGCTGTAAGAGCCAAGGAAACAGCCATGTAGACCATGGTACGTTTCCCGGTCTTTACCTTTGGATCTTTCATTATTTGCAGACCGTTAGAAACAGCCTCTATACCAGTGTAAGTACCACCGCCCATGGAATATGCTTTAAGGAACAAAGCAAGCATACCCATCCAACCAAGTGTTGCAATTCCACTGTTAAAATCGCTGTGTATTTTTTGCGAAACGATCTTTATATCCGAAGTATGAGATAATATCCCATAGCCTATCAATATTATGTGGGTAACTATAAAGACCACGAATATCGGAGTAAGAATGTGTATAGATTCCTTTACCCCTCTGATATTAAAGACTATCAGCAAGAGTATCATCGACACACAGAATATCAGTTTATACTGATGGAATTCCATTGGTAGAAAACTAAATAAGGCATCTCCGCTCGCAGCTATGGAAACGGTAATTGTAAGAACATAGTCGACCATAAGAGCAGAACCAGAAAGAACTCCAGCCCCACTTCCCAGCGTATGAGTTGCAACTACATAACCACCACCACCAGTAGGGAAATACTCTATGATCTTTGCATATGAATACGCAATTATAAAAACTGTTATCGCCGTTGCACATGCCAACGCAAGACCCAAATATGGGTGAGCAACTATGACCCTGAACGCTTCTTCCGGACCATAAGAGGAAGAAGAAAGTCCGTCTGCACCTAGCCCTATCCACGCAAGAGCAGGAATTAACGCCAATTTATGAAAGATATTAGGATCGTTAATATCCTTTGGGTCACCAAAAATTTTATGTTTTAAATCTCTAATATCCATAATTGACCTTATTCTGTTAAGATTCTATACTTGTGGCTATGGTTTACAAAGGATTAATATTAGTGTCTATACTTTTTTTGACGGCCTGTAGTTCCACACCGCCAGTACCATACAGCAGTACCAGTTCAGGATCTGAACCTGTAACAAGAATCTACTTCGCTAATTATGACTACACCTGGAAGGCTGCTTTAAAAGAATTGCAACGATTCAATTTAAAACTTGTTAACCAGGATTCCGGCATAATAGTAACGGAAGACATGACCGGTTATTCAACCGGTTTTGTAAGAAGCCAGTTCAGGTTCTATTTTGATGTAAGAATAGACGCTTTACCTCCAGAAAACGGCCTTCCGCAAACAAAAATATCTATTACAAAATTCATATACAAGATGGGCGGATTATCACAGGAAAAATCTGTAAAAAGCAATTTTATAGACGAGAAAGTTATACTTTATAGAGTTAAAAGATTATTAGAAATAGAAAGGAAAAAACTTGAAAGAGCTGGAAATCAAAGTACTAAAGTTCGTTAGGAAAGAAGGATTACTAGAGGCTGGAGAACGTCCTTTGGTGGCTGTCTCTGGCGGTATGGATTCCATTACGGCCCTTCATGTAATTTATGATCTTTGTCCTCTGCTAAAAATACCTATGCCTGTTGTTGCCCATGTTAACCATAAATTACGAGGAGCAGAATCGGAAAGGGACCAGGAATTCGTAAAAGGAATAGCAGAGGGTCTAGGACTTGAGTTTGCAACAAAGTCTTTCAATATACGCGATCTTGCTAAAGATGAAAAACGTTCAATTCAGGAAACAGCAAGAAAATACAGACTAAAATTTTTGGAAGATACTGCAAAAAAATTCGGTTGCAGCAAAATAGTAACTGGACATAACGCCGACGATCTTGCGGAAACAGTATTAATGTGGATAACAAGAGGCTCTGGCCTTAAAGGAGCATCAGGAATATTACCCAAGCGGGGTAATTTTGTAAGGCCACTGTTGTGTTGTTCACGTAGAGAAATTGCTTTTTTTGCAGAAAAGCGCGGATTAATACACGTAGAAGATTCCTCTAACAGCAAGCTTGATTATGTAAGGAACGTAATAAGAAAAGAAGTCCTACCGATGCTGGAAACAAAATGTTACACTTCTGCCAGGAAAAACCTTGTCCGTTTTGCAACACTTGCAAAAAATGATCTTAACTATTTGGAAAAAGTAGCAGAAGAAAAATTATTGGATCTTGTTGGTTCCCTTGGTGATAACAAAGAACTAAGCGTTGACGTAGATATGCTAGCGGAACTCCACCCATCAATAAGATCAAGGGTTATTCGCAACATGATACGTCACGTTGCAGGAACACTTGATAACGTTTCGCAGCTTCATATAGAAAAAATAATTGAGCTCTGTGAACAGAAAGAAGGTGGAAGACGTCGTTTAAGTATCCCGGGCGGTTACGAGGCTATAAAAACATATTATCGACTACTTATACGTCCTGCACTTAGAGTTGATAACACTGCGCAAAAGAAAGACGGGGAATTCATTTTAAATTATCCCGGAACTACCACAATAGATGAACTTGGGCTCAGGCTGGATATAAATATCCTCGCAGGTGGCACAGCAATAGAAAAATATCACTTCGATGATCCATACATAACTTTCATAAATGCAGACAAGGTTAATTTACCCTTAAAAGTAAGACTTCCTAAACAGGGTGATACTTTTATTCCTTTTGGTTCAACAGGTACTAAAAAACTTAGCGACTTTTTTATAGATAGCAAGATCCCATCGGACGAAAGATGGAGTATTCCTATCCTCTCCGACGAAAAAGACATTGTATGGATAATCGGAAAACGTATAAGCGATCTATACAGGATTGACTTTATGTGTAAAAATGTTTTAATGATAAAGGCAAGTTGGCTTTAACAACACAAAAGGAGGCTGTTGTTCTATGAAAATTTCAAAGTTCCTATTGTTGGCGCTGTTCTCTATGTTCTTAACTACTTCTGTTAGTTTCGCATGTGTAGAAAAAGCGGCAATTATCAAATTAGACAATTTAGGCTTAGGACTACAAGACACAGGTATAACGGTAAGCAGAGACAACGTAACAGTTGGAAGCGTTCAGATGCAAGACCAAAAGTTGGCCTTTGTTAGTGAAGGGCAATATATTTCAACCTTTGATTCTTACACAACCACTAATTACATCAATTACCCTCAAAAAAATCCCAATGGATTATTTGATCTTCATTTAGTAAACAGAAGCATCACCGAAAGACAGTACGTTTTTAATATAAATGTCAAAGACAAAACTAGAACAATACATGTTACCTATAAAATAGATCCTTCAGCAACTGATGCGCCAACAGAGGTTAGTTTCTTTAGTCCAACAAAAGATAAGGAAGTAATCGTTACTGGCGAGAACTGCTATTAGCTTTAAAAGGTCTATAGAGCCAAAATAATACCTCTTTTAATATTGACAAGTATTAAATTTTCTGTTATAATGAAAATATGCTTGAATAAAGAGAGGTTTTAATATGAAAACAATAACCCTTTTATCTATTTCAATTTTATTTTTTGTTTCCGGTTGTTCCATGTCTAATTCCGGCACAAAGAGCATGTCAACGACTAATAATTCCAACTCAACAACAGACACACAATCTATAAGTAGCTCCTGTCCGAGCGATCAATGGGCGGCAGATGGCGCTACATCGTGTAGTCCTTGTCCTGATGTTACGAATGGTGGTACAGGCTTGAATACATTGAATGGTACAGCATGTGGATGTGTTACCGGTAAAGAATGGAATGCCTCAACTAATGGATGCTCAAGTCCTGTAATAATAAGCTTTCAGGATAACAGGGTTCTAAAAATAAAATCCAATGGTGGCTCTGGTTATAATTTTATGGGAGTTAACGACACTTCTAGTACTTTTAGTGCTGTCAGTGGTTTTGATTATTACACAGGATATTCTGGTTGGGGAAGCAAATATGTTACCGCAATGTTGTATGCGGATGGTTACACTTTAATGGCATTCAGCAACGGTGATATAATAAAGTTAGATAGTTTTGCAGGTAGCGGTGCGGACTTTGATCACGTTACTGCTTGTACTCCGGCGGCAGCGCACTGTTACGCAGATGGCAACAATTATGGTTACCTAAAGGGTTATGATTCTTTTTCATCAGCCATTACAGCAATGACGTATGGCGGCGGACATACTTTGATAGCCTTTGCTAATGGTAAAATATTAAGCGTAAAAGGAACTGGCGGAATTGGTTCTGACTTTTTAGCTGTTACAGAAAATACCTCTTGTAACAGTACCTCTTGTGCTGGCTTTAGCACTCTACCAGGGTACGTTTATTACGAGGGTGATACATATTTTAGTTCAGCTGTTACTTCAATGATGTATGCAGAAACAACAAATCTAACGAATAATATAACTACTCCAACTATTAATGTTTTAATAGCTTTCAAAGACGGCAGACTTTTAAAGGTAAACACTATCGGGGGGGGAGCTGCTACCGGCGCAAACCTTTTTGATGTAAGTGATGGTTGTGCTGTTCTAACACCACCCACCTTATCGTTCAATTGTTTCAGTTCAACAGGCTCATTTTATCAAGGGTATGACAAATTTAGTTCTTCTTACATTACAGCTATTGTAAATAACAAAGCTCCAGATGAATATTATAACTACACTTTGTTTGCTTTTGCCGACGGAAGAGTATTAAAAATATATGGGACAGGCACAATAACCAGCAATGGTGCAAACTTCTTAAAAGTTATAAATACACCGTCCGGTTGTACTACTAATTGTACCGGTTTTGCAAATAATGCTGGCCCTAACTATGTTGGACACGATTATTTTAATATAAACACAGGCTCTACGTCCATACCGGTCATTACCTCAATGTTGTACGCACAGGGAGCAACAATAATTGGATTGGGTAACGGATCAATATTGAAAGTTAGAGATATGGGGAATCCGCTTAACGCCAATGGAAGTAATTATGGTTCACTTTTTCATTTAACTACGGGAACTTCTCCAAGTTTCTGGAAAGATGCAGGAACAGGGTATGAACCTTCTTATGTTGGCGAAAATAAGTTAAGTACATACGTAACCAGCATGACAACAAAATAGCTAAAGAAAAGCTTTTGAAAAATAATCTGAAAGAACCTGTTCATGGTCAAAGCATAACTTTTGTTCTTTGCCCATTTTTACTATTTCTTCTTTGGTAAAAAGACTAAAGTTCTTTGCGTCATCTCCTGCCATTGGAGCCATTTTAGACGTCGCTGTAAAGACAAGTGTTACGGTATGCCACCTTTTATCACGTTGGGGACCGGAATAAGTATGAAATTGCTTTAAGTCCAGCAGCTCAACATTTATTTCTTCTTTCATTTCTCGTCTTACGGCATCCTCTACCGTTTCACCTACATCTACAAAACCACCAGGTATAGCCCAGCCGTGCGGTGGATTTTGTCTTTCTATCAGTATTACTTTACCCTGATATTCAACAATAGCATCTACTGCAAGCTTGGGCGTTATAACTTCCCTACTTTTTGTCATTGGCAATACCACCAGCCTGCATCAAATATTCGATCATAAAATTATCTAGCTCACCGTCTAAAACAGCATTAATGTTACCTTCCTCATAATTGGTCCTGTGATCCTTTACCATTTGATATGGATGCAGAACATAGGAACGTATCTGACTACCCCACTCTATTTTCTTTTTCACGGAATTTACTTTATCAATTTTTTCCTGTCTTAGTTCAAGTTCCCTTTCGTATATTCTTGATTTTAATATTTTCATCGCTGTAGCCTTATTTTTATGCTGCGATCTTTCGTTCTGACACTGGACAACAATACCTGTTGGCATATGGGTTATCCTTACTGCGGAGTCCGTTGTATTTACATGCTGCCCTCCGGCTCCTCCTGCCCTGAAAGTATCAATCTTTAGATCAACTTCTTTTATATCGACTTCTATACTGTCATCTATTTGTGGAGAAGCAAACACCGCGGCAAAAGAAGTATGCCTACGCGCATTGCTATCGAAAGGAGAGATCCGAACCACCCTGTGAATACCATTCTCTGCTTTTAAATAACCATAAGCATAATCTCCATCTATAAGAAGAGTGACACTCTTTATTCCAGCTTCTTCTCCATCCTGATAATCGACTACCTCGTGCTTAAAACCTTTTCTTTCTATCCAGCGAGTATACATTCTGAAAAGCATTTGCGCCCAATCCTGAGCATCCGTTCCGCCAGCACCTGCATTTATTGTCAAAACTGCACCCATGTGATCAGATTCACCACCAAGCATTTTTCTGAATTCCATTTGATACAACACCGCAGATATTTTTTGTGTTTCTTCTTTTATATCCTTTAACATTTCTTCGTCGTTTTCTGCTTCAATAAGATCTATTAGATCCCCCTCGTTCTGTATCCTTTTATTCAATACCTTGAATTCTTCAACGATCTTTCTTATAGAAGAGGCTTCCTTATTAAGAGCCTGTGCTTTTTCCTTATTATTCCATACATCGGCACCAGAAAGTTCTGTCTCCAACTCCAGCAGTCTTTTCTTTTTAACGTCTATATCAAGAACTTTAGAAAGCTTTTCCGCTCTATCCCTAAAGTCCTTAAAATTTTCCCTAAGTTCTTTTAAGCCTTCCATTTTGGGCTTACACTCCCTTCATTATGTTACGTTGCATCCTGAACATTTTTTCACTTTTAGCCTTACTTACTTTTTCATGATCATAGCCATACAAATGTAATATCCCATGCACCAAAAGTTCCTTTAATTCTACGTTCAGTGTTCTCCCGTCATCCTTTGCATTCTTAGAGGCTGTATCTACACTTATTATTATATCCCCAACACAGGAACCCTTATTACATTTTGGAAAGGTCCTTGGAACTTCAAAACTTAAAACATCTGTTGCACAGTTCTTCCCACGATAGACTTTGTTAAGTTTTTTTATTGTAGCATCTTTTACCAAACAAATATTTATGTATGCATCGTCACAATTGATTTTCCGCAGAGCCCTCTTTGCCGTCGTTATCAACAATTTTTTGGGTAACCGTATCCCATTTTCTTTTGTCACCAATATTTCCATTTTGGTCCTCGGTATTTGTTTCTGGATACTCAATTCGGCTGTGATGCAACGCGATGAGTATCTTTGTATATATTTGGCTTATAACTTTAAGTCTTTTCAAAGTTATATTACATTCATCAAATTGTCCGTCGACAAACAGGTTATTTATAATGGTATCAACTGTATGCTTTATTCTAGCAGGAGTTGGCTCCTCCAAGCTTCTGCATGCTGCTTCACAGGAATCAGCAATCATAACCAGTACGGCTTCCCTACTTTTTGGTTTTGGACCAGGATACCTAAAATCCAGTTCGTTAGCATCCTTGTTTTGTTCTAACGCCTTGCTATAAAAAAACTTCATTAACGACGTACCGTGATGTTGCTCTATAATGTCCAGGATAGGTTTTCCAAGTTTCCATTCCTTTGCAAGCTTTGCTCCATCTTTAACATGGGAAACAAGTATCCTTGCACTCATTGTTGGATTTAATTTATCATGAGGGTTAATAGCTCCCTGCTGGTTCTCTATAAAATACATCGCCTTGCCTATTTTTCCCACGTCGTGATAATAAGAGCCTACCCTTGCAAGAAGCGCATTAGCACCTGTTGCACTGGCACCGGAAGAGGCGAGCTGCCCAACGATCATACAGTGATTATACGTCCCTGGTGCCTTTATAAGGAATTCTCTCAGTAACGGGTGATTTGTATTAGCAAACTCTAAAAGTTTTATATTGGTAGTATAATTAAAAATGTATTCAAAGATCGGCATTATAGCTTCTGTAACAAAAGAAGCTAAAAGACCACTCGCAAACCCTGCAATTGCAGCATAGATCGTATGATGCCAAGAAAAGTTTATAGAATAGACTTTGTACACAACTATAACTACAGCGAACACCGCCTGAAAAATTCCAGTTAGAACTCCTGCAGAGAACAGATTACTTCTTTCTTCGAACTTAGCCATCATCGCAGAAGCAAAAAAGCCAGAGAACAGAACATAGCTAGCTATTACAAAATTCCCTTCACTCATTGCTCCGACTATTGCAGCTGCTAGTATCGACATTATTGCAGAAAACTCTGTAGTAAGAATAATCCTTACAACAAAAGCCATAGAAATATAGGGGAACAAAAGAATGAAAACTTCAGAAGGAACATCTGGAAGATATCCCGCCAATCCAGACGATACCATCGCCCACAACTTAAAAAAGACAGCATATGCAATAGAACAAAGACCAAGAACAAGAACATCTTTGGTCCTTGGTTTCAACATATACATTGAACATTTTGCGTAAAAGATCAGACTATAAACGATCAAGAAAAAGAACAAAGAAAAAAACAAGTAGTAAATAACATCATGATACCCAAGGCTAGCTTTTTTTAACTGATTGAGTATCATCATCTGTCTTTTTTCTATAGGCTCACCTTCTTTTACTACTATTTCTCCTCTGTTTATTTTAACAACTATCTTTTTAACCCTTTCACGTGCAATTTGTCTGGCCGTTACGGTCTTATCCTTATTGAAAGTAAGGTTCGCCCTTACCAATGATTCCGTCATTACGTCTATTGCACGTCTTTCTTCTGATGTAAGCTTGCCAGAGATTTCTTTAAGCTTACTATCCATCATAGAAGAGACATCGTTAACGGTAACTATAAGTTGAAGCAACTGCACCGTTCTAAGACGTTTTGTTTCTCTTTTAACATGCTCGGCGACCGGAGACACATCGTTTATAAGTATCTCCCCGGGTCCTTCTTCCATTATTATTTCTTTATCGTCGACTATGTATCTATCAGGAACAGCGCTTAAAACATAAAGGACAGCACGTTCAAGTCTCCAGGAAAATCCGTTTTTAAGAAAAACGTTATATGTATCTACATCTAAAGGCCGTCCCAATGCTTCTTCAAAAACAGTTTTTGCACTAGGGGTTGCAGGATTTTGTCTTAACACTTTGAACGCATCATGAACTCTTTGCTTAACAAGATTTAATGTTCCCACGTCGTAATCAAATACAGGAGGAATTAGTTTTTCCGCTTCTTTTGCAGCTTTGTCCGTTGCACTAGAATCCTCAAACTCTATTGTCTGTGTCGCTTTTATATTCCTGTCAGCAAATTCGCCAAGCCTATATGAACCATAATTTTGGGTCATATTTATATTCACAAGAAAGGATATCACTACGGAGAATATCGCTGCAGAAACCAAAACCTGAGTTATTTTAGAACCCTTAAAAAAAACTATTATTTTTTCGTAAAACTTTTTATTAAACATTTTTGTTCATGCACTCTTTATATATTAGCGCTAGTATTACATAAAAGAACGTTATTAATATCGTATCAAATACAACAACAAAGAACGGAATCATCGACGATATCATAGAGAGAATAAAATAAATAGTAACATAGCCAAGTATAAGCCACCTAAAACCTTTTGTTACATTAATGCTTTTAGATATTGTATCCAACACGTTCACATTCTCGTCTCCAGCGACCATAAAGTATGCCATCACTGTAACAAGGAACCAGATAACACCTGGAACAACAAGTAACACAAGACCTGCAAAAAACACAGGAAGTACTATTGCTTCTAAAATAAGCATATTCAAAAGTCTTTTTTTGGTCATAAAAAGCTTAAACGACGAAACACTTATCTGCCCTCCGTCCAAAGCAACAAGAACCATTGGGAAAAAACCTGTTATGAATATCAGCCTCAATACTTCAAAACCCAACATGCCTAAAAATACTTTAAAAAAGTTCGGACCCAATAAAGAACCTAAAGACATTTGAGAAAAATATGGCATCATAGCTTTTGTAATACCGTATTCCAAAACACTATACGCAAGTGCTAATCCCAACAAGGCTGCTAAATTCTGTTTTATAATACCCCAAGCCTGTTTTATCCTGGACATTCTTTACTCCTGAACAATTAATGTTTATCTACAGCGCGTGTTTTTTGGTTGTATCCTTTATCACCTTTAATAAAGAGATACTCGTCCTCATCACCGATGAACAATTTTTCGCCCTCTTTAAGTACAAGAGCAAGTTGAAGTACCTGATCAGCATCCTTTACAGGATGTATGGTCAAAGATTTCAATATAGTCTCCGGAACTTCATAAAGGTCCTTTGCGTTTTCTTCCGGTATTATAACCTCTGTAACACCAGCCCTGTATGCAGCCATTATCTTTTCCTTTAGACCACCTATAGGAAGTACATGTCCCCTTATTGTTATTTCACCGGTCATAGCAACATGCTTTTTAACAGGACGTTTTGTAAGAGCAGAAACGAGCGACGTAGCAATAGTTACACCAGCACTTGGTCCATCTTTTGGTATCGCTGCTTCTGTTGCGTGTATGTGTATATCTGTCTTTGAATAAAAATCCTTATCCAACCCAAGTTGACCTGCCCTACTTCTTACGTAGCTTATAGCAGCCTTAGCACTCTCACTCATTACCTGGCCAAGATGTCCCGTTACCTCTACAATACCACGTCCAGGCATTACTGTAACTTCTACGACAAGCATTTCTCCACCGACGGAGGTCCATGCAAGACCGTTAGTAGAACCTATCTGATCCTCACCTTCTGTCACACCGTATTTATATCTTGGAGCCTCTAAAAACTTTTCTATTAACGCTTCATTCAGGATTATTTTTGTTTTCTTTCCTTTTGACTCAAGTATTGCTCTTGCAGATTTTCTGACCAACGTTCCTATTTCTCTTTCAAGACTTCTTACGCCAGACTCTTTTGTATAGCGTCTTATAACGAACAACAACGACTGAGTAGAAAGACTTATCTGATCTTCTCTTAATCCGTTCGCAATTAATTGTTTTGCTACCAGATATTTTTTCGCGATGTTCAGCTTTTCTTCCTCTGTGTAAGAAGAAAGTTCTATAACTTCCATTCTGTCCAACAGTGGGCTAGGTATTGTATACATACTGTTCGCTGTAGTTATGAACAATGTCTTTGAAAGGTTGTAGTCCAATTCAAGATAGTGGTCATTAAAAGCAAAGTTCTGTTCAGGGTCTAACACTTCCAACAATGCAGAAGCCGGGTCACCCCTTTGGTCGCTGCTCATTTTATCTATTTCGTCCAATAGGAATACAGGATTTATTGTTCCTGCTTTTTTCATTCCCTGTAGTATCTTTCCTGGTAAAGCACCAACGTATGTACGGCGATGACCTCTTATTTCTGCTTCATCCCTTACGCCACCAAGTGACATACGGACGAATTTTCTGTTAACAGCTCTTGCAACAGAATGTGCTAAAGATGTTTTTCCAACTCCCGGAGGTCCAACAAGACACAATATCGGTCCCCTTAGATTACCGGCCATTGTTTTGATAGCAATATAGTCCACTATTCTGTCCTTAACTTTCTTTAAGCCGTAATGATCCTCGTCCAATATCCTTTTTGCTTCCTCTATGTCGTTATTATCAATTGAGGCTTCTTCCCAGGGAAGACCGATTATCCAGTCGATGTAGTTCCTTACAACTGCGCTCTCTGCGCTCATTGGTGACATCATTTTTAATTTCTTTAATTCTTTTTCTGCACGTTCCCTTGCCTCAGCGGACATTTTTTTCTCTTTTATCTTGTTGGCAAGTTCTGTAACTTCGTCCTGTTCTTCCTCTGAACCAAGTTCTTTTTGAATAGCATTGATCTGTTCATTCAAATAATATTCTTTCTGGTTCTTTTCTATTTGCTGTTTAACCCTGTTCTTAATTCTTCTTTCAAGTTGTAATATTTCCATTTCTGCCTGCATTAAAGCCAAAAGTTCTTCCAGCCTTTTTGCTATGGAAAGTATCCCTAAAAGTTTTTGCTTATCATCCAACTTTAGTGTCAAATGAGCGGATATTGTATCGCTAAGGCGCGATGCATCGTTAATGCTGTGTATGGTCATCAGCATTTCTGGCGGAATTTTTTTATTAAGTCTTACGTAGCGCTCAAACTGGCTCTTCACGGCCCTTACAAGAGCATCAAGCTGAGCTTCTTCCACGTCGGCAACATCTTCTATATCTTCTGCCTCTACACTAAAAAATTCTTCTGTAGAAACAAACTTTTTTACTTTTACTCTTTTTATTCCCTCTATAAGAACTTTTACAGTTCCATCCGGTAGCCTTAATAACTGAATAACATTACCAACAACGCCTATATCAAAAACGTCATTAGGGCTAGGATTGTTTACCTGTGCATCCTTTTGAGCGACCAGAACTATGTCCAGTCTCTTGTTAATTGATTCTTCCAGCGACCTGATGGATTTGTCTCTACCCACAAAAAGTGGAACTACCATGTACGGGAAAACCACCATTTCCCTTAGCGGCAGCAGCGGTAACGTTCTAACGGTTGCCATATTCCCCCCTAAAAAAGTTTTATGCTATCTCTTTATCCTTGTTATCCTTGTATATGATAACAGGTCTTTCTCCCTTTTCAACAACATCCCTGCTGATGATACATTTTGCCACATTCTCTTTGGATGGGATCTCGTACATTACTTCTCTTAATATCTTTTCCAGCGCCGCTCTAAGTCCGCGGGCTCCAGTGCCTCTGCTCATTGCATTTCTGGCTATAGCTTCCAAAGCTCCTTCCTCAAAAGAAAGCTCTACATTTTCATATTCGAACAATTTCTTATATTGCTTGGTTATAGCGTTCTTTGGTTTAATAAGTATTTCTACCAATGCCTTTTCATCCAGGGCATTTACTGCGGTAAGTATAGGAAGTCTTCCGACAAATTCTGGTATAAGACCGAACTTTAAAAGATCCTCTGGTTCTACCTGGCTCAAATAAAGTTCTTTTTGTTTTTCTGAAGCCTTTTTGATATCTGCACCAAAGCCCATTACCTTTTTAGATAGTCTTTTCTCGACCATTTTATCTAGCCCTACAAAAGCACCACCGCAAATGAACAAGATGTTCCTTGTGTCTATTTGTATGTACTCCTGATGAGGGTGTTTTCTTCCGCCCTTCGGAGGAACACTTGCCTTTGTTCCCTCTATTATTTTTAATAGAGCCTGCTGAACACCTTCTCCACTTACGTCCCTGGTTATGGAAGGGTTATCACCTTTTTTACCTATCTTATCTATTTCGTCTATGTATACGATACCTTTTTGAGCTCTTTCTACGTCGTAGTCAGCCGCCTGCAACAATCCAAGCAGGATGTTCTCTACATCTTCGCCAACATAACCGGCTTCTGTTAAAGTAGTCGCATCAGCAATAGTAAAAGGAACTTTCAATATTCTCGCAAGCGTTTGTGCAAGATATGTTTTTCCACAACCGGTAGGTCCGATTAAAAGGATATTACTCTTTTGTATTTCTACGTCGGACTCGTCTATAGTTCCCTGGCCAAATATCCTTTTGTAGTGATTATGTACCGCAACAGCAAGGGTCTTTTTTGTTTCGTCCTGACCGATGATGTAGTTATCCAGCACAGCCTTTATTTCCGACGGTTTTGGCATTTTATTAACACCGTCTTTTGTGCCTTCTTTTCTTATTTCATCTCTAAGAATATCGTTGCAAAGTTCAACACACTCATCACATATAAATACCGCAGGTCCTGCGATAAGTTTTCTTACATCTCGCTGACTCTTTCCGCAAAAAGAACAAACAAGATTTGGAAAACCTGTAGATGTACCACCTGTAACTGACATATGTCCCCCTAACTTACGACCTTATCTATAACTCCATATTCCATTGCCTCTTGAGCAGACATAAAAAAGTCTCTGTCTGTATCTTTTTGTATATGCTTTATGTCCTTACCTGTGTTTTCTGCCAGCATTTTGTTTAATTTTTCCTTAAGCTTTAATATTTCCTTTGCGTGAATTTCCATATCCGACGCCTGACCGCTAAAGCCACCCAAGGGTTGATGTATCATTATCCTTGAGTTAGGCATTGCATGGCGTTTGCCTTTTGTACCTCCAGCGAGTAAAAAAGCACCCATACTGCAAGCCTGTCCAACACAGAACGTTGCAACATCACATTTGATGTGTCGCATCGTATCGTATATTGCCATACCAGCCGTAACAACTCCACCAGGTGAGTTTATGTAAATGTTTATATCTTTGTCTGGAGCATCAGCCTCTAAAAATAAAAGCTGCGCAACAATAACGTTCGCAAGAGCATCATTTATCTCTCCACCAATAAATATTATTCTGTCCATTAATAGACGAGAATAAATATCGTACTGGCGCTCTCCCTTTGGTGTTTGCTCTATAACGTAAGGCATTGGAATGTAGGTCATAAAAACTTATTTCTCCTTTGGTACTTTTAGTTCTTGCTTCTCTATTATTTTAGCCTGTTCGCTCAAATAGTCGAAGGTTTTTCTTTCTGTCAAAGTTCCAACTACAGCCCTTTCTATGTTTACTTCGCCATACTTTTCCTTAAGCTTTTGCACAGTAAGGCCCATAGACTTTGCAGCACCTTCCATTTCCTTACCTATTTCTTCTTCGTTAGGTTTTATAGATTCCTTTGTAGCTACTGCTTCCAGTATGTAGGAAAGCCTTACATCGTCTTCGCAAGCTTTTCTAAGTTCTGTTTTGTGTTTATCAAGAACTTCTCTTTTTTGTTTCTCTGGAACTTTTCCTGCCTGATATCCAAAAATATTTTGTAAAGCACGTTGTTCAATTTCCGGAAGCTTTCTTTCTATTTCCGTCTCAGGCACTGCAAAAGTATTTTTCTCCAAAAGTTTATCTATAAGCTGTCTTCTGATTCCACTCATCCTGGCTTCTTCTTTCCTCTTCTTTATGTTCTCTCTTACTGTCTCAAGAAATTTCTCTTTTGATTCACCCAAAGAACTCTCTTTTACAAGTTCATCTGTAAGTACAGGGATTATTCTTTCCAACAGCTTGTTAAGTTTTACTTTGAACTTTGTTTCCTTGTTTCTTAGTTCTTCTGAATAATAATCTGCAGGATATTTATGAGTAATTTCTTTTTCATCACCCACTTTCATACCCTTTATGCCGTCTGACAAAGCTTCAAGAAGCATATTCTTGTCACCTAACTTACAGACGTAATCCTTTATGCTAAGGTCATCTTTCTTTGTTCCATCAACGAATCCTTCAAGATCTATATCCATCCAGTCATCATTTGCAACCGGACGATGTTCTTCTAAAGTTTTCATGTCCGCACGACTTTCTAAAAATCCATTAACTATGTTCGCAACATCGTCGTCGGTAGGTTCTGTCGGGAACGCGTCTACTTCTACACCCTTATAATCTTTTACTTCAAAAACAGGGCGTATTTCTACGATAGCCTCAAAAGTAAAAGGCTCATTATCCTTAAAAACAACCTTGTCTATTTTTGGATAACCAACTGGTTCCAGTTTGTTATCCTTTAGCACTTGAATATATGCTTTGTTTATAAGCTGCTCTGCGACCTCCTCCTTAATGGCTGTCGCATAAGCTTTTTCTACAACTTCCTTAGGTGCCTTTCCTCTTCTATAACCTTTTATCACTGCGGTTTTATTAAGTTTTTCTAGAGTTTCATCTGTTTCTTTTTTGACTGTGGCATAAGGTATTTCCACCTTAATTTTTTTAGAGATTTCCGAAACATTCTCAAGTTTTACGTTTAAGTCCTGCATGATGTTAAACCTTCCTCCTAATATTGTTATTAATTATTGCTATTATCAGTGCTTGAAAAAACTAACATCCTTACCAGATTTTGTCTATAAAAGGCTTTTTTTTAGGGTCTTTGGTAGACTGGCAGCACTTTTGCCGCTCTTTCCATAAGCTTGTTTAGGTCCGTCGGAGGGGTAAAGGCGCTAAAAATAAGTAGTATTTTCTTATAGTTAGCCATTATCACCGGTGCATCTTTAGCAGCACAAATATATGCAGGAATACCTGCTGCCTGTACCTTATTAATTTCGTAAAGAACCCTCGGGTTATCACTCTTTGGATCGTAATCCACACTTACAACACAATCAAAATCAGTCAGAAGTAGCGGATCAGCAAGTTTTTTAGGATCTATTTTTATCTTCTTTTTATTTTTTATTGGTTTACTGTAATATCCGTTCCAGCGACCTACAGAACATATCGGAGTATCAACAGACCTTCTTCTAGAATCCAGTTTGCATTTCAATATACACCAGTCGCACTCCGTCACCTTGTCTTTTTCATAGTGCCAAACAGCATCGTTGTTTCTTTCCACAAGGGCACCTGTAGGGCAGGCATCTATGCACATCCCACAAAGCATACAGGTAGAATCCTTTATACTGTTATTCGTATTGCTCGATACACTGACATTAAGACCACGACCTATAAAAGAGAGTGCTGACGAGCCTGCAACATGGTCACAAACACTTACACACCTGCCGCATTTAATACATTTACCCGGTTCATGTATAAAAAAGTCCGTGCTCACATCCTGATATGTTGTTGCAACACCTGTATCATTTTTTTGTTTGAACCTTAACGGATCAGCAGCATATTCAATGGAATATTTTCTTAGCTCACAGTCATCTATAGCAGCACAGCCACAGTTGATGCAGCGACTTGATTCCGTAACAGCCATCTTTATTTTGTAGCCATTCTCTACTTCTGAAAAATCCTTTATCCTTTTTTTAGCATCAAGATGTTTTGGTCTTTGCGCTAATATTTTTTTATAAACATTGTATGGCAATACACCTTTTTTTCTGGATGAGTAAAATAAAAGTTCGTTATCATTGTCTTTCATCAATTCAAACGCAATTCGCCGTCCATCCGCTACAGCCTCTATAACTGTAGTTGCTCCAAGGCTAGCATCACCACAGGTCTTTTCAAATAATTTTGCATCCATTCCAGGCTTTTGACCTACTGCATAAGTAAGGAAATTAAAATCCATTTCGCTGGTCTTTCCAGTATCCTTTATCTTGTTCCTTCCTGAATCATCAAGCTCAGGACTTAATTCCATTACCTTAAAAGTGATCTTCCCGTCAGAAATACTTGCAGGGAAATAAAGTTCAAACAACTTTACGCCTTCCTTTAAGGCATCATCTATTTCTACTTTATTAGCTGGCATTTGAGTTCTTGTACGTCTATAAACTATTCCTACCTCTTTTGCACCAAGCCTTAAGGCAGTACGTGCAGCGTCTATTGCACTGTTACCGCCACCTATTACTATAACCTTTTTACCAACAGTTTTTATTTTGTCCGTCCAAACATCTTTTAAAAAATTAAGAGCAGGCATAATGTTATTTATTTTTTCTTCGCCTATGCCAAGTGTACTCTCTTTCCATGTTCCGGTAGCGGATATAACATGATCATAGATACTACTTAGATCTTCAACATTATTCGCATCTATCTTAGTAGAGGTTTTTACTTTAACACCAAGTCTTATTATTGAATCGATCTCTTTATCTAATATCTCACGCGGCAATCTATATGGAGGAATAGAGTATCTGAGCATACCCCCCAATTCTTTGTTCTCGTCGTAAATAGTAACATTATGTCCATTCATCACTAGATAATAAGCAGCAGAAAGCCCGGAAGGTCCCCCACCAACTATTGCGATATTTTTTGTTATCCCCTTTTTATTTATGAGCGCTTTTTCTTTTTTAAGTAGCTCATCATACTTTTCCGAGTAAACAACATCGCCTAAATATCTTTTTAGCAGTCTTATATTTAAAGTTTCGTCTATATTATTTCTGGAGCAATCCTCCTCGCAAAACGCAGGACAAACTCTTCCAACACTTGCAACAAGAGGATTTTTTTCTCGTATCTTTAAAAAACCTTCCAGTTCCTGTCCTGTTCTTGAATAAAGAATATAATCCCTTACATCAATACCGGCAGGGCATGCTGTTTTACATGGACTAAAACAATCAGCGTCGTGCTCAGACAACAATAATTCCAGCGCCAACTTTCTGCTCTTTAATATTTCTTCATCATTCGTTATTATTTTCATTTCCTCTGCTGCCTTAACAGAGCATGACGGAATAAGTTTTCCGGAAACTTCATCTTTAACTATGCATACAAAACAGGAAGTATAGTGAGGAAATCTTTGGTCATAACAAAGCGTAGGTATCTTTATACCGTTCCTTGATGCAACACTGTGAATAGTGTCTCCACTATTAAACTCCAAGACCCTATTGTCTATACTTAGCTTCAAACCCTACCCCTTTAACACCGACGAAAACTTACAAACCTTAAAACACTGCCCGCATTTAATACATTTTGCCTGGTCTATCTTTATATCTTTAGAAATCGCTTCCACCGGGCATACTTTTACACAAGCCTTGCACTTAACACACTTTTGCTCATCTATTTCATAAACAAAAAGTGCCGCACATATACCGGCTCTACATTTTTTATGTTCGATATGTTCCTTATATTCCTCTGCAAAATATTTTAATGTTGTAAGCACAGGATTTGGCGCAGTTTGCCCCAATCCGCATAAAGAAAGCTTGCTTACAGCCTCAGAAAGTTCGTTCAAGGTTTCCATGTCCTTTTGTGTTGCCTTACCCTTGGATATTTTGTCCAACACATCCAACATCCTTGTTGTACCTACTCTGCAAAAAGTACATTTGCCGCAAGACTCTTTTGAAGTAAAAGATAAAAAGAACCTGGCAATGTCTACCATGCACGAAGTATCGTCCATTATTACAGCACCACCGGAACCGACTATTGCACCGCTTTCTTTTAGTGCTTCGTAATCTATCGGAAGATCCAGCTTTGAATCAGGTAAACAACCGCCGCTGGGTCCACCAAGTTGCACGGCCCTAAAAACACCACTACCGATAACGCCACCACCGACGTTATATATTAGATCCCTTAACGTAAGCCCAAATGGAACTTCCACCAGTCCGCCTTTCTTTACTTTGCCGGCAAGAGCAAAAACTTTTGTACCTTTGCTATTCTTATAACCTATCTTTTCGTATTCACCTGGATGAGTGCATATCCAGGGAAGAGCTGCAAAAGTCTCTACGTTATTTATGATAGTAGGTTTTCCCCACAATCCGGATTCTGCCGGATACGGAGGACGCATTCTTGGCATTCCACGCCTGCCTTCTATAGACGCTATTAAAGCTGTCTCTTCACCACAGACAAAAGCACCGGCACCTTCACGAACCTCTACCGGAACCGGTAAAAAACCACGCACTGTTGCATCTTTTATAGCCTGCTTAATTGTTCTAACAGCTAACGGATATTCTGCCCTTACATATATAAAACATTTTGTAGCGCCGGCTGCAAAACAGGCTATCTGCATTCCTTCTAATACGCTGTGAGGGTCGCCTTCCAACACTGCTCTATCCATAAAAGCACCGGGATCGCCTTCATCACCGTTACATACTATATATTTTTCGTCCGATCTTTGAGCTGCAAGTATTTCCCATTTTTTATATGTTGGAAATCCTGCCCCACCCCTTCCTCTTAATCCGCTGTTCTTAACTACGTCGAATATTTGTTCCTTTGTCGCTTTAAAAGAGTAACCGCCGCGCGCAATATAATCATCTATATTCAGTGGATCTACCCACCCTGCATTCCTTAGAACTATTCTTTTCTGTCCTTTAAAAAGAACTTCATTAATTTTTGTTCTATCGCCATCATAAATAACTTTTTTACCGAATTCAGCATCCAGCGTTCCGGTTTTATGGAATTGGACCAGTAAATCAACATCCTTTGTCCCGGGTCTTACATCACTAAAAGCTGTTATTTTACTACCGTGCTCAACAAAAACTGTCGGTTCAAGCGCACAAAGGCCTATACAACTTGTAGTCTTAACAGTGACGTTATTTTTACTTTTAAGTTCTTCCGCAAGCTTTGCCGCTCCGGCAGAAATACCGCAGGTACCAAGAGTGACTATTATTTTCTTATCCTGGCTCATTTATAGTTCACCAACATTTTCTTTATGCTTTCTTCCGTAACGTGAGCATAAACATCTTCGTTTATCATCACCGCCGGGGATAATGAGCAGCACCCAAGACATGCAACTTCTTCCACCGTGAATTTTAAATCCTTTGTTGTGTCCTCGTGCTCCTTTAGTCCCAACATATTCCTTATTGAGTTAGCAAGGTCCAGCGAGCCTGCAACATGACATGCAGTTCCTCTGCAAACCTTTATGGTATTCCTGCCAAGTGGTTTTAATCTGAATTGTGAATAGAAGGTTGCAACACCATATATTTTTGCTTTTGGTATTCCATATTGGTCACTAATAGCCTGTATGGCATCTTCGCTTACATAACCGTGCTTACTTTGCGCAAGCTGCAACAAATTTATTAATTTGTCGTTCATAAAAGACTAAGCTCCGAATAAGTTTTCCACGACGTTCGAACAAAGTGAGGCACTCCTTTCATCGTACTAAGAAAAGCCCTCGTCTTTGGGTCGGACGGATATCCGCTGCCAAAGTCGCCAAACTCTGTTTTAAGTTCCTCTATTATAGAATCCCTGGTGAACTTGGCAACAACGGATGCCGCAGAGACTTCCGGATACAAAGTATCCGCCTTAAAACTGCAAAGTACATCCCTGACCGAATTAAGTTTTTCATTTATCATCGCTGTAAAAACAGCAGGTGTTTGCGGAGAATCTATTATTATTTTTGCCGTTCCCTGGTATGAATTTATTATTTCAGCGAACTTATCTCGTTCCAGCTGGTTCAATCCGTGTGACTTTACAGAGATATCTATTTCCTTTGGCCATATAACTATTGCTTTTGTCCACAAAGCCTCTGTTTTAATAAGTTCGAACATTATCTGTCTTTTTTTGGGACTTAGCTTTTTTGAATCTTTCAGCCCAAGCGCAACTAGCTTTTGTGAGCTCTGTTCATTAAGAACAACACCCGCAACAACCATAGGACCAAGCACAGGCCCGCGTCCAGCTTCATCTATGCCCATAACAACGCTCATGCAGTAAAAAATATTGCAATTTGGGATTATTGTCATTAAGAATATGATAAAAGAACTATATGAACGTTTATTATTTTCTTAACAAGCCAGAATGCAAAAAATACTCTGAGTACACTCAGGTATCATCTTTAATACAGGAAATAAGCTCCAGATTCGCCATAGGTGATAAAAGTATAGATAAAACTGTTTACAAGAACGAAGAATTTGACGTTAAAATACTTAGTCTTCATAGCACTCCAAAAAAAATACACGAAGAACTTGGTTTAAAGACTACTTGCGACAAAAAAAGCGCAGTACATATATACATTAAAAAACTGGCTCACAAAAGTTTTAAGGTTCCCGCTGTAAATGGTATAGAACAGGGGAGTATCCTTCATTACTTTAAGCCGCATCAACACAAAAGAAAAAAGATCAACTTCACAAAAATACTGGAAATAACGTCGTTAAAAGAGATCACAAATCCTGAATTCTTTGAAAAGCGCGGAGACATCTTTCACACGATAAAGCTAGTACAGGAAGCAGATATCCTTTTAACTCATAGTGACTACATGGCGGATGAATTAAAATCGAAACTGTTTGCAGATGAAAAAAAGATAAAAGTGATCCCTCGAGGATTTACATTCAAACAACCCTTAGAAAGAACCGAACACTACGCCTTATTCTGTGGCAGAATAGCAAGATACAAGAACCTTGAACTAATGATCCGGGCATTTCACAAAGCAGCACCAAAAGGAATTCAATTGAGGATAGCTGGTGACGCCTCCTGCAAACACGAAGCACACTACCTTGAACATATAAAAAATTTGATACAGGAACTTCCTAACGATCGGGTTAAGCTCGTCGGTTATATTCCGTACGATAAAATATGGAGCCTTGTAAGCAAAGCAAAATTCTTGATAGAACCATCTTTTATTAACGACTTTCCTGATTCAATAATAGAAGCACAAAGTCTTGGCATTCCAGTAATAGCATCTGATATTCCTGCACATAAAAGCATCTGTGCACAAACAGTGACATATTTTTCTGTCCTTTCACAAAATTCACTGGAAGAAAAAATAAAATTCCTTTGCGAAGATGGAATTAAGCTTAGCGAAGAAATATTAAAGACAGGCAGAATAAACGCACAACGATATTCCTGGGATAAAATCTCCCAGGACTATCGTTCTTTATACAAATCTTTTTAATACCAATTTGAGGATATAAGAAATAGGTGATAGTTCCTCTTTTTTTAGACATTGTTGTAGTGATATTAATATGCATTCAAAGATATAATAATGGAACAACAATAGGGTTGTGACTTAAGACTTTATTTTTTTGGTTATTGTCTTAAGTGAGCGTAACAATTCTTAGGTCCGACGAAGGTTTAAACAATTGTTTAACGATTGCCAGCCCGGTCCTATAGGGCTGGCCAATATAAAACGGCGGACCTTATGAATTGTAGCGAACAAAGACCATAACCAAAAAAAGAAGTCTCAAGTCATGACCCTTAAAACATTTAAGTTAGTATCTCTTTGAATGCATATTGGTATAAATTAACCTCTAGCTTCCTGTTTAGCAGCCTCTTTCTTTTTGGCTTCTTCAACTACTTTTTCCTCTATTGCCTTTGGCAACGGCTGATAGTTATAGAATTCCATAGAATAGTTAGCACGGCCGCTGGTAATAGATCTTAGCGTCGTTGAATAACCGAACATTTCCATCAGAGGAACAAATCCATTTAACTTTTGAGAACCTTTTCTGAACCTTCTCATGTTGTCTATACGGCCTCTTCTTCTGTTAATGTCGGCGATTACATCACCCATATAATCATCAGGTGTGTTAACTTCTATTTTCATCATAGGCTCTAACAATAAAGGAGCGGCTTTTGCAATAGCTTCTTTAAAACCTATTTGTGTACATATCTTAAATGCCATTTCTGAAGAGTCAACGTCGTGATAGCTACCATCAACAAGGACATACTTTATATTCATCATTGGATAGCCTGCGTAAATACCCCTATGAGCAGATTCGATAAACGCTTTTTCTACTGCAGGTATGTATTCTCTTGGTATAGAACCACCCTTGATGTGGTCGACGAATTCAATACCTCCCTCCGGATTAGGTTCGATCCTAAACTCAACATGAGCAAATTGTCCCTTACCACCGGTTTGCTTCTTATATTTATGTACGTGTTCAACTTCTGCGTTAATTGTCTCTCTGAACGCAACGGCAGGAGCTCCAACTTGTACTTCTACATTGTGTTCTGTTTTTAATCTATCTACGATAACTTCTAAGTGAAGCTCTCCCATCCCGGAGATAAGTGTTTCACCTGTTTCATCATCGTGACGAATTTTAAATGATGGATCTTCCAAAGCAAGTTTGTGAAGCGCCATGGACAGTTTGTCCCTTTCCTTTGCAGGAACATCTATCTTCATATCTATAACTGTTTCCGGATAATGTATTTGCTCCAACACTATCGGATGTTCATCTGAGCAAAGGGTATCACCCGTCGTTGTATACTTTGTTCCAACAAGCGCAGCAATGTCGCCCGCTTTTACTACATCTACTTCTTCCCTATCTTTTGCACGTATTCTTAATATTCTTCCTACTCTTTCTTTTTTACCCTTTCTTGGGTTGTAGACGTAAGAACCTGCCTGTAATTCGCCGGAGTAAACTCTTATAAAGGTTTGTTGTCCTACATAGTTGTCGTTTATAATCTTGAACGCCAATGCAGCAAAATGTTCTTTTGAAGTTGGTTTTCTGGATAAAGATGTCTCAGGATTATTTACATCCGTACCAACTATAACGCCTCTGTCTACAGGTGACGGAAGGTAATCAACTACAGCATCCATCATTAATCGAACACCCTTGTTCTTAAAAGAGCTCCCGCAAAGAACCGGAGTTATAAGAATGTTAAGTACTGCATGTCTTGTTGCTTTCTTTATTTCTTCTGCAGAAACCGCTTCACCATTCAGATATTTTTCCATTATCACTTCATCAAAATCAGCAAGCTTTTCCACCATTATGTTTCTTGCAGCCTTTGCTGCGTCTAACATATCAGCAGGTATATCTGCATATTTCATATCCAGTTTATCAAAATAAATGGCCTTCATTTCTACAATATCTATAAGACCGACCATGTCCTCTTCTTTACCTATTGGAAGCTGGTATGCAACAGCATTTGCATCCAATATATCGTTCATCATTTTTACTGTACCATCAAGATCTGCTCCCTGACGGTCCATTTTGTTAACAAACGCAATACGTGGGACCTTATATCTGTCTGCCTGATGCCAAACAGTTTCTGACTGTGGTTCAACACCACCGACAGAACAGAACAGCATCACTATGCCGTCCAATACTCTAAGTGATCTTTCAACCTCCAGGGTAAAGTCGATGTGCCCAGGAGTATCTATTATGTTTACCTGATGCCCTTTCCAGTTAGTTGTAATCGCAGCAGATGTGATTGTAATACCACGTTCCTGTTCCTGTTTCATAAAGTCCATAACGGCAGCACCGTCGTGAACTTCTCCAATTTTGTGAGTAACGCCAGTAAAGAAAAGTATTCTCTCCGTCGTAGTTGTTTTACCGGCATCTATATGCGCAACAATACCGATGTTCCTGATTTTTTGAATTAGTGCCTGATCCATTTTACAAAGTTCTCCTATATCTTTTTTTATCTAAAGCAAAATCTTTTAAGCTTTATTTCTTGCTGGTTTTTAAGAGCCCCATACCTATCATAAATTATGTTAACAAGTAAAGCTTTTTAGCAGCTCCTTCTCATGATGTTTTGCTACCTGAAAGAATTTACCTTCTGCTACGGCAAGAACATCTCCTGTTGAATCCACTATCTCTGCTCTTGCATTCTCTATTTTTCTGATCCTTCCATCTAAATGTTTAACAGAGTATGCTATAACTTCAAGGTCGGTGTCAACTGGTACCGGTTTCTTAAAGTTGACTGTAAGTTGAGACGTTACATATAATTTCCCGGTACTATTGTATAGCGCCCAGTCCATAGCATCATCTAACATGGCGCTTATTATGCCGCCATGCACCATGCCCTTGAAGCCGTTAAAGTGATTATGGAGGTTGATCTTTGCGGACACCCTTAGTTCATCAAGTGGTTTAAAATGGAGTTTCAAACCTATCGGATTATCTTTGCCACATATAAAACAATTTAGATCCCTTGGTAAACTTTTCATTTCCATAAATCACCTCACCTTTGCAATATCCCGCTGTATACATTAAGAACTCTTTCTGCAAGTTTTTGTACTGTAAATTCTTTTGCCCGTTCCTTGCCAAACTCAATATTTCTGTTCCTTAACAGATCATCGGTGAGTATCATTTTTATCGCTGCGGCCATTGCATTAATGTCTGTTGGGTCCACCTCCACTGCACAGCCGCGAGAGATCTCTGGCAGCGACGTTACATTGGACGTTACTACAGGAACTCCACTCGCAAAAGCTTCTACTACCGGAAGCCCAAAGCCCTCTATAAAGCTCATAAACAATAAAAGATTAGCACCCTTGTATACATAAGGAAGGTCCAGATCCGTAACAGGACCGATACATATAACACCATCCGGTTTTAGCTCAGAGCTACAATAAACACTTAGCTCCTCCCATGACAAAGCAAGTACCAGAGGAACTTTGACGCCTGAGTGAACATATGCATTTATAGTTCCTTTAAGATTCTTTTGAACATCATGACTACCGACGTAAAGAATATATTTTTCTGGAAGTTCGTAACGCTTTCTGACTTCTTCCATTCTTGTTGGATTAAGGCTGGAGAAGAATTTTTCCGGTATACCATTGTATATTACAGAAATATGATCCCTTCTAACAGACAAAATATTCGCTATCTGCTCCTTTGAATATTCAGAGACTGTGAGTATCTTATCAGAAAGCCTGCAAGCTCTTTTTACAGTAAATTTATAATAGTTCTTCTTAAAATAATTATCGCTGTGGGTTATCTTTATAAGATCGTGTATAGTTATAAGATACGGTATTTCTCTTCTTGGTACTATCGGTGAAAAAGATGGATTATGGAAAATATCCGGCTTTAACCTAGAAATTATAGAAGGTATCTCTACTATTTCCATAGGAGAAAGGAACTTGGACTTTGCCCAGTAAACATCTACCTTGTCACCAAAAAATTCAAACGCAGACTTATCGTGCAGAACGACGGTGTACTTATTCTGCGGAGCAACCAGATTAAGCCCGTCTATAAGATTTATAAGATGACGGGATATTCCAGTCATCCTTCCGCTCAGCATTCTGCCGTCGAACATTATATGTAATCTTTGTGCCATAAAACCTTAGACCATTTTTTCCTTTTGGTCCTTATCTCCCTGTAGGGTACAATTTTGTATCCATGGATGGATCTTGCCATTGACCATGGTATCTGCAAGAGCATATGCATCGCCGGGCGCACACATGAAGCCGTGTCCCTGATGTGCTATGTTAAACCAGAAACCTTTTATATCAGAAAGCCCTATTATAGGTATACCACTTTTTCTACCAACGTAGTGATGCGCATAACTCCTAACAATTCCAATATGTTCCAAGTTTGGTTGGCATAATAATATGGACTGAGCCATCCTAGATAAGCAATAAATATCGCTATAAGTGTTGTACCCATAAAGAGGATTAGCTGTTGTATAGCAGGCTACAATTTCCCCTTCCTGAGCATCTGGACCTTCCATTCTTTTTTGCTGCCAGTAACCACTTAGATCCGGGTGATAACTTACTACAAGAGGATCAAGCCACATTGGCATTTTTTCTGTAATTAAACTTTCGTGCCTGTCAACAAACACATAACCACTAAGATCAATTCCTGCCATCTTGCTAACTCTTACCGCAAAAGAGCCTGCTGCGTTAACAATATGCTCACAGTTTATTCTAGTACCAGAGGCTGTCATGCAACCTTTTACAGCTCCAGCATCTATAAATATATCCGTTACTTCATCATTTGTAATAAACTCTACGCCCATTTTTTTAGCATCTTCACTAATATTATATGCAGAGGCGAATGGATTTGCTCCGCCGGCTTCCGGAAAGAAAACACCACCGACAAGATTGTTAGTATTAAGCCCTGGGAGCCATTTTTTCATTACATCCGTATCTTTGGTAAACTCACATTGAACCTTTTCTTTTTTCCAAAGATCAAGTGTCGCACTAAAACTGTCATATGTTTTATCGTCGTAAGCTAAATAAACATAACCTCCCTGATACCAACCAACAGGTTTACCGATAGTTTTTTCTGCGTTTTTATAAAATTCTAGTCCGTATTGAGCTCGTTTTATTTTCCTTTCGTCAGAAAATCCCGTTCTTATTCCTCCAAGAGCAGCACCGCTTGCACCACTTGCTAAAAATTCCTTTTCTACTACAGCAATATCGCTCCAACCCATTTTTGCAAGTTGCCATGCAGTGCAAATACCGTTTATCCCACCACCTATTATGACAACTTTTTTCTTAATGGACTTTTTTTCCGTCACGTAGTGGCTACGAAAGGTATCCAAAATCTCTAATGGCACGGTTCTGTTCTTTTCTATTTCATCCAGCTTTTCAAGTTCTTTACTGCTAAAACGTAATCTTGCAGCCTCGCCAAGAGTAATCCTTTTGGTCGGAGGCCTATAGATTGTTCTTCTTCTTAGTTTTACATCAAGAATATCCTGCCCGCTTTTACCGGCATATTTTTTAATAAGGTTCTCTACTATTGGACGACATTGGTTACCTCTGCAAGGTCCCATACCAAGGCGCATGATCCTTTTTATTTCGTTAACTGTTGTATAACCTTTCTTTATAAGCTCTATTACAGCGTCTTCGGTAATTTCTTCGCAACGGCAGACATAGGCCTCACCTTTTTTAACATCTTTTGCAACCTTATTTATTTTTTCTGGTCCAAAAAGTCTTGCAGAACGCACAGTAAATGCATTATCTTTTGGTACTTCAACTTCCAGCAGCGAGCATTTGTCCTTATCATCAAAAAATCTTGTTTTTATAACTTTGCCTTTACAAACAAAACTACCATCCCTATTCAGTAATTCAAGTTCTTTGCCAATTTCCGGTTCAGGTAAAAATTCGAATGGCATGGTAACTTTAGACGTATTATCGCTGTAGTTGTATTGCACCATTAATATTGCTCTACCGGGACAAGCAGACAAACATTTTCCGCAGCCAATACATTTTGAAGCATCATAATTCGGTTGCTGGTTTATTTTATCGCCTACAATTATTGCTTTTGTTGGGCAGGATTTTTCGCAAGGATTGCACGGAATATCCTGAGGACAATCTATTATTACCTTTTGCTCTTTATCCTTAAAATCCGATGTCTTTAGAACCTGATTGTATCTTTTTGGAATAAAATGTTCAGAGATCCCTTCGCCCACTAATTTCTTTTTTCCGGTACCAAGACGTTCGCCAAAACTTCCGCTTTGAATATTATCTAAAAGTTCAAAAGCCCTTTTGCTTTCTTCTCTAAAATTAGGATGCGGGAACCCTAAGTCCAAACTTGCCTTAAGACCTGCAAGTTTTCCTTCCAGCCTTGCAATACTTGCCTCTCCAATTGCGGCACAGTCTCCAGCAACGTAAATATTTGGATTGCTTGTTGTATAAAACTTATCAAATACAGGAACCTCTCCAAGTTCAGGAATAAATTTAAAATCGCAACCAGACTGCCATAACAGTTCATTAAGCGGATTTAAACCAACCGCCATACAAATTGTGTCACATTCAATTGTTTTTTCCGAACCTTTTACAATGTTCCAGTGTGCATCAAGCTCAGCGATGATGGCAGAGCCAACACGTTCGCCTGTAGTATCTGGTAACGCTTTTAATATTGTATGTGAGTGAAGCATTGGAACACCAAGTGCAGCAACTTTATCTACGTGAACTTTATATGCACCAAACTTATTTTGCGCCTCTATTACTCCAACAACTTCTGCTCCTGCCTGCAATAATTGATACGCAACTATTACACCAATGTTACCACCACCAACGATTAAAACCTTGTTGCCTGGTTTAATGCCATAAAGGTTCATAAATGTTTGTGCACCACCGGCACCTATAATCCCCGGCAAATAATTACCTTCGAACGGAAGGTTCTTTTCCATAGCACCCGTGCAAACAATTATTTTTTTAGCTATTAAAAAATTGAGTTTATCGTCATCCTTAAAAGCGATCATATTCTGCGGATAAAGACCAACAACGGTTGCGTTTAATTTTATTTTTGCGCCTGTTTTTTGTAACTCATTACCCAACTCTTCTGCAATTCTAAAACCACGTTTAGATGCTCCAAGTTCCTCGTTACCAAAAAAGGTGTGTGTTTGTAAAACTAATTGCCCACCTATCTTTTTTTTGTCATCCAGTACAACTATATTTGTAACTCCGGCTTGTGTACATGTTAATGCAGCTTCCAGCCCAGCCGGACCAGCCCCGATAATTGCAACATCACAGCTAGGATGATTTTGCTCACTATTTTTTTGTTCTAACTCTGGATTTAAACTACGACGAGGTAATCTTTTAAATACTTCTACGTCAAGCGCTGTACCCTGATATTGTACATCCATACCCTCTTCCAAAAGAGTAATACACGCCATCGTGTTAGGAATACCGTTTATGGTCATCATACAGTTACCACAACGACCCTGCATACAGAACGGGCCAAGTGGATTATGATGTTTAGGACTATGACGGGTTTTTAGGACTTCGTTAGCTCTAAGGGCTGCAATAACCGGCTCTCCCTTAACGCCATATAATTCCTTACCATTAAAAGTAAAACTTACTTTTGCCTTACTATCAAAAGTAAGGACTGGGTGTTGTGTTATTCTCATACTGAGAATAATCATAAGGAGCTTTTAATTAAAAAGTAAACAGCTTTTTAATTGTTGCTAAAAAGGTTTCAGCTGTCTTTATAGCATGTAAAACATCTTCTTTTTCTATACCGTTGCTATACCAGGGATCATAAGCAAGAGTATTCCTATCCCTTCGCATTGAATCAAAGACTTTTACAAGACTGCTTAAATCTTTGCTTATAAAATACTCACAAAATTCAACAGTAATTTTATGTTGTTCAGCACCTGAGGTTCTATAACCCTTTGAAAGCAATTGAGTTTTGCTACCTTTATATCTTTTTCAGATTTTTGAATAAGTGTTTTTATTTGGTCTGCATGAAGAGCTTCTTTTTTTAATTTATTTTGTTCAATCCATGTCCTAATCTGTTTCTCAAATATCACTACTACCCCCTATTAAAAATATTTTTGGCTTTGAATTAAGTTCTGACAAAAAAGAACTATTAGAGGCTAATTTTTCCTGATAGTTCTTTTTGCTGTATATTTGATAGTTTATTTCCCTTTGATATTTTTTTTCTAGCTTGGATATTGCATCAGAAATCGTTTCTTTATTTGGACTACCAACTATCATCAGGTCAACGTCGGAATCAGATCGTGATTTTTTAGAGGCATAGGAACCATAAATAAAAGTGACATCTATATTGCTTAATTTGACCAAAGCATGTTTTATATCTGCTTCTATACCTATTTCCGTCATCAATATTTTCTTTATCTCTTTATAAAGAGGGTGCTGCATATTAAGTTTGTAAAATAACAAATTCCCCAATCTTTCTGTAACAAAAAAATTGTCCTCTTTTAATGGTTGCAGTTCTCTTCTGATGTTACCAACTGAAACCCCTGTAAGACGTTCCAGCTCCCGTAGATAATATTTATTTTGCTCGTTACTTAAAAAGAAAGACAAAAGCTTTTTTCTGGTCTTTGAACGCAAGAGCATAAGGTTAGCCATACTCACATGTAGTCTCCTTTGACTACGATTGTAGTCAAAATTGATTACAATGTCAAGAAAATTCTTATGGGAATTCAGGCATGCTGATCTATCAAACCTAAACCGCATTTCCATAGCCACCAAACCTCTCTTAGCCATGGCAAAAATCAGCCCAACCTGAGTATCAGAGTTTTAGTTGAAAAGAGCCAGATATTGTTAGATACTGACTACTATGGACGTAAGGAACCCCGTAGTAGCCGGACGTTTTTATCCCGCCGACCGCAATATTCTGCAAGAAGAGCTTAAAAGTTTCCTTGTTAGCAAACAAAAAATAAAAAATGCGTTCGCAATAATAGCTCCTCACGCAGGCTATATGTATTCCGGCAAAACCGCCGGCATAACGTACGCAAGTATAAACGTACCCGACGTTGTTATAGTAATGTGCCCTAATCATACCGGGCTTGGTTATCCAATCAGTTTACATCCCGCACAAAGCTGGACTACTCCGCTTGGACCAATAGATGTTGATACTGAAATGTTAAAAAAGATAAAAGCAAAACTACCTCAGGCAGAGTTTGATACTGGCGCACAGTTAAAAGAGCACTCGCTGGAGGTTCAAGTTCCATTTATACAAATGTGCAACCCCAACGCAAAGATAGTTCCGCTCACCTTAGCAAATATGCCGTTTGCAATAATACAAAAATTAGGCCTTGTTTTAAGCGAAATAATTATCGAGGAAGAATCGCGCACGGGCAAAAGACCGTTAATAGTCGCATCATCCGACATGACCCACTTTGAAAGTACAAAGAGCGCAAAAACAAAAGACATGCGAGCAATAGAACAAATTAAAGCATTCGATACCAAAGGTTTTTTAGAGGCTATAGAAACTCACGACATTACTCTTTGCGGTTTGTATCCAATCTCCGTAACACTGGAAGCCGCCAATAACTATGCCCGCTCAAAGGGTGTAACAATGAGCGCAGAGTTAATTGACTACACAAACTCAGGTGCTGTCACGGGCGACGAAAATGAAGTCGTTGCGTATGCAGGGTTAGTGTTACACAATTAAAGCACCTAAGACCAACGAGATCCTAACTTAAATGTTTTAAGGGTCTGACTTAAGACTTATTTTTTTGGTTATGGTCTTTGTTCGCTACAATTCATAAGGTCCGCCGTTTTATATTGGCCAGCCCTATATGACCGGGCTGGCAATCGTTAAACAGATGCTTTCAACGTCGTCGGACCTAAGAATTGTTACGCTCACTTAAGACAATAACCAAAAAAATAAGTCTTAAGTCAGACCATTAAAACATTTTGGTATAAACCGTTATCTAGTTCGTAACTATAACCGTGTAATCTTGTATAGTGCCATCTGCTGCTGTAACTCTATATGTTGCAAGAGAAGTAAAGTCGTTTACGGTTACTCCAGAGTCCTGAACTATACCACCAATTGTTACAGGAGCTATAGCTGTTGACGACGTAGTAAAATTAGCAACTAAAGCACTTGTATCCGTCCCAAGTGGTAAAGCCACTGTAATAGTCATCCCTGAAGCAGAAAACGTACCTGCAACACCGTTGATCTCAAAAGAAGTTATAGCCTTTGCAGAAGACAACGCTGTGTTTACATAAATATTATAATCTTGTGTACTTCCATTTGCAGCTGTAACAGTGTATGTAACAGTACCTGTAAAATCTTGCGCTATACCTACAGCGGGGTTAATTGAAGCTCCGGTATTAGATATTGTTGGAACAAGTGAACTTAGGTCTGTCCCTGTAGGTACGGTTACATAAATATCCGTCCCGCTGATGACCCCGGCAACTCCCTCCAATGCAAAAGATGTTATCGCTTTAGCCGACGAACTCGCTTCTGTAACTACTACGGTATAAAGTTGTGTCGTACCGTTCGCTGCTGTAACAGTGTAGTCCACTGGTGTCGTAAAATCCTGAGCGACTCCAGTTAAAGGACTAATACTTTGTCCCGTATAACTAATAGCTGGAGTTAGCGATGTTAAATCAGTTCCGTATGGTACGGTCACATTTATAATCTCACCATAGGTCCCAGAAAAAGTTCCCTGATTACCTAAAATATTAAGATCAGTTATTGACTTAGAATTAGAAGACGCAACAGAAACTGTTACAGAATAACTCTGATAAGAACCGTTAGCTGCCGTTACTGTATACACAACAGGTATTGAGAAGTTTTGAGCAACGCCAGACGCTGGACTTATACTAGCACCAGTATGACTAATGATAGGAGTTAAATTAGTTATGTCTGTCCCATATGGAACCGTTAATGCAATAGATGTATCTGTTATCGTTCCAGAGGCGCCATACATGTCAAATGCAGTAATTGCCTTGGAATTTGATGATGCTACAGCGACGGTCACAGTATAAGCTTGAGTCGAAGCATTTGCTGCTTTTACAGTATATACAACAGGATTAGTAAAATTTGTCGCTCCTATCGCTGGTGTTATACTTGCGCCATTGTGTGTGATCTTAGGTGTCAACGACGTAACATTTGTTCCGTTTGGAACTGTCACAGAAATATTCGTACCGGAAATAACAGCCTCTACACCTGCTAAAGAGAAGGTCGTTATTGCCTTCGCGTTGGAAGTCGCTACAGATGCAGTCACGGTATATACTCTCGTAGAACCGTCTGCCGCTGTTACGGTATAAGCTACAGGGGATGTAAAGTTTTGTGCAGTACCGGACGCTGGGCTTATGCTGCTTCCCGTGTGGGAAAGCGTTGGTGTTAAGCTGGTTTTTGATGTTCCGTATGGCAACGTTAAGGTAATGTTCGTTCCGCTTATTACCCCTTCTACTCCATTAATGTTAAAATTCATGATCGCTTTAGAAGTAGACGATGCAACAGTAGTCGTTACTGTATATACTTGATAAGAACCATCTGCTGCTGTAACTGTGTACTGTACAGGGAGAGTAAAATCTCTTGCTACCCCGGCTGCTGGAGTAATAACTCCACTATAGTTCATAACTGGTATTAAACCGTTAGGATTAGTTCCATAAGGAACTGTTACAGAGATGTTCGTGCCAGATATTGTCGACTCTACTCCGGACAATGCAAAATTCATAATTGCCTTACTGCTCGAAGATGCGTTCGTAACAGTTACTGTGTAATCCTGTGTTGATCCATCTGCTGCTGTAACTGTGTATATAATTGGAGAAGAGAAATCTCTATAAACACCAAGAGCAGGAGAAATACTTACTCCTGAATGTGTTATCGTCGGACTTAACCAAGTAATATCTGTTCCATATGGCACAACGACAGAGATATCTGTTCCATTAGCCGCAGAAAAGACTCCGGAATTACCAAGTATAGAGAACTTTGTTATTTCTTTTGATATCGACGGTGCAACAGTTACCGTAACTGTGTAATATTGAGTAGAACCATCTGCTGCCGTAACCATATATGTAGTAGGTGCAGAAAAGTCCCTTGCGATCCCGATTGCAGGACTTATGCTTAAGCCTGTATGAGCTATCGCCGGTATTAATGAAGTCAAATTTGTTCCATAAGGAACTGTAACTGAAATATTTGTTGCGGAAATAGTTGCTTCAACACCTTGCAGTGCAAAAGAGGTAATTGCTTTTGATGCGTTAAGAGCAGCTACCGCCGTCACTGTATAAGCTTGAGTAGAACCATCTTCTGCCGTGACCGTATATACAACTGGTGCAGTAAAATCCTGTGCAACTCCAACTGCTGGAGTGATGCTAACACCACTATGAACTATGCTTGGTGTAAGACTCGTTAGGTCTGTTCCAAAAGGAACCGTTAAAGAAATATCTGTATCACTTATTAACGCTGCAACACCCTCGAGCGCAAATGATGTTATTGCCTTAGCTTGTTCAGGGGCTACAGAAACATATACCGTATAATTTTGGACGGAACCGGACGCTGAAGTTACTTGATATATAACAGGAGTGCTAAAATCCCTAACTGTTCCAACAGCAGGGCTTATGCTTGCTCCCGTATGAGAAATAGACGGTGTTAATGCCGTTATATCTGTTCCATTAGGAACTGTTACAGAAATATTTGTGTTTGAAATTGTTGCAGCCACACCTTCCAATGCAAAAGATGTAATTGCCTTGGAATTGGATGGAGCCACTGCGACCGTAACTGTATAATTTTGGCTAGTTCCATTTTCTGCAGTAACAGTATAGGTAACAGGCGATGTAAAATTACGAGGAGTTCCTACTGCTGGGGTAACCAAAACACCATTATGACTTATCAGCGGTGTAATTGACGCGATATTGGTTCCATAAGGAACTGTTACAGAAATATTTAATCCATTAATATTTGCTTCGACTCCAGCTAAAGAAAAAGAGGTAATTGCCTTGGCGTTAGAATCAGCAAAAACCGTTGTTACAGTATAATCTTGTGTTGTTCCGTTTGCAGCTTTAACCCTGTATACAACAGGAGCTGAAAAATTATTTATAGTTACTCCGCTAGTCTGAACTGCTCCATTCGCTTTTACTTCGATACCTGTTGTTATAAAAGTTGCGACCAATGCTAAAAGATTTGTTGAAGCTTGAACAGTTACGGTAATATTTGTTCCGTTAATAACTCCTTCAACGCCTGCAATAGAGAAACTTGTGAACGCTTTAGAGTTAGATGCAGCGACAGACGCTATAACAGTATAATCTTGTGTTGTTCCGTTAGCTGCTGTAACACTATACACAACCGGCTGTGAAAAATTCTGAATTACTCCGGAAGCTGGTGATATGGAAGTACCTGTATAAGAAAGTGTCGGTACAAGAGCTGTTAAATCTGCCCCATAAGGCAATGTTACATAAATATTATTTCCTAAAATTAGTCCATCCACACCCTGCAACTCAAAAGTTGTTATTTCTTTTGCATTAGACAGAGCAACAGTTACCGTAACTATGTAATCTTGTTGGGTTCCATCAACGGCAGTTACAGTATAGATAACAGGACTAATAAAATTATTAACGGTTACACCACTTTTTTGATCTACTGTTCCTACAGCGACAGAAGCCCCTGTAGTCGTAAAAGTAGCAATAAGGGAACCTATATTCGTTCCGTATGGCATAACGACCGATATATTTGTTCCTGATATTGTTGTTGAGCCACCAGCGATACTGTATTTAGTTATTTCTCTACCTGTATCAAACTTTGCGGCTGCGTCTCCTGACAAACCAGTTATGTAGCTGCTACAACCGCAGACTACTAACATTGCAATAGATAGAATTAAGCTTTTATTAAACATAAATCCCCCTAAAAAATCAGCTTCTTTTGATTATCTGCGCCTTATAACACAAACAGTAAATCATAATCAAGATTATTTATTCAATGCAAAGCCAAATCCCATATAGCCAAGTAGCCCATACTGGGAGTCAATACTTTGTCTTAAGTTGTAATACCCACCACCAGCGGCCAAGTAAAGAGAACTATTAGGTGTAAGGCGAACACCAAAATCAAGTTCTGTTGTTGCGCCAAATCCTAACTGTGTTTTCCATTTTGCCCTGGTTGTTGGCAGGTAAGCGTTAAAATCTGTTCTGCCATCCATTAAGAAGTGTTCTTTTTCTATTATTTTATAGTTCAGGCCCAAATCTATTGTTCCATGATTAAATCTTTCCAAATTCATTGCGGTGCGTGACAAAGAATACGCAGTATAGTGTTGTTCCAGCGCTCCCAAAAGTTCTATGTTAAAACCTTCTGTTGCATAAAACCTAACACCCAATTTTCCACCCATAAGATAAGAGCCAGACTGAGTTACGGAAATAGCATCAAAATTATCAAACTTAACTTTCTCTACATAGTAGCTACCCACTATAGCAAGGTTTTCATTAAACCTATAACCTAGCTGCACATAAGCTCCATATACAGGGGAAGATATCAGTCGTGCCGTTCTCCCATATTCATCCTTAAGTTTTATAGAGTATATATTACCTTTTATAGCGACAGAGGAAAGAAAACCTGTTTTATCTTCCGGCTCTACATTAACTACTTTTGGTTGCTCTTCAGGAGTTGCTGTAACAACGTCTTGCTCTTCTATTGGAGAAGGAGAAGAAATAACAAAAGGAGTTGTCTCTTCTACAGGAGGCGCCTCCTCTTCTTCCGGTTTATGATTTAACAAAGCCCTTTCCAGTTTGCTTGTTCTTTTTACTACTTTTTTGTAGTGCTTTTCAGTACGCAAAAACGAAGGGGCATCCACAGCAGCGAATGCCAAAAAAGAAAACGCTGCAATTAAAATCAAAAAACATATTTTATTAAGATTCTTCACTGCGCTCTATATACCATGTTGAGCAATTCTTTTTGATAAAAGATTATAAAAGATTAAAACCGTAGTAATTTTATTGACGCTCGTCCTATAAACCGCTCCCTAAGCCGCTTTCATTTAAATTACTTAATCGCCATTATCCTTTTTTTAAGAATCTGGGGAAACCTTTCTATGGCATAACGCAACATAGTACGAGGCATTTTATCGGCATGCTGTTCTAAAAATTTTAATTCGTCCTGATCAGAAACGCGTTTACCCACTTCACGCAGCATCCAACCAACAGCCTTATGTATTAGGTCGTGCTCGTCGTTTAAAAGCATCTTAGCAATTTTTAAGGTTTCTTTGGATTCTCCTTTTTTTATGTAAGCAAAAGTCGATAGAATAGAGATCCTTCTTTCCCAAAGGCTTTTGGACTTTGCCAGTTTGTATAGAGTTTGCTTACTGCCATTACGAAGCTGCTCACCAACAATATGCTCCGCAGTTAAATCCACCAAGTCCCAATTATTTATATATTTTGTGTTGGAAAGATAAATATCAAATATTTTTTGTTTTAACTTTTCATCACCCTTTTTATATTGAGCAACTAGGATAAGGAGTGCGACCATTCTTTCTTCGTGTATTTTAGAATGCAAAAGTTTTACTGCTTCTGCAATAGGAAGCGTGGAATATTTTTTTACCGTTGCCTTCATGCTTGGTGCCATCACACCAATAAAGATGTCTCCTTCGGCATACTCGCCTTTCCCTGTCTTAAAGAACCGCTGCAAGGTCTGCGCCTTACCTGGCACGACAAGTTTTTTGAGAGAGGTTTTTACGTCTAGGGCGGTCATATTGGGGATTTTAGACCAAAAGGAAAAAAGTTCAACGCCAAAGATATAACAATAAACGCAAAGCTAATTAACGATACAAACTCTGGCATGATCACGGGGGCAATGAGAATAAAATCGTATGCAAAAATAGTTTTTTTATAACCTATTTATAGAAAAATATTTTCACCACTAGCCTTGAGGATCGTTTGGAGACTTTCCTGTTAAACACTTAAAAGAAGCTTTCCCTTTTTTATAATCTGCTTCCATTCTAAAATAACCCATCCCATAACCTATTACAGATGGGATCCCAAATATATTCTTATATGAGATGTCCTCTACCTCAACTTTTAAAGAAGGAAGACCCGATACTTTCATTATTTTTATACTAAACTCTTCCTTTGGGTCCATAAAAGTAATAGTGGGCAATGAGACTATTTCTGTTATATGTTCGCTCGACTTAGATTTAGGAAATGTGAGTTTAAGCAATATATTGATATCCACCGCAGTTCCTTGAGGGTGAGCTTGAGTATTGTTTAATTTCAAATTTAAAAAATGCGGAGCGGTTTTTTCGCTGCTATCAGCAGCTACTGTATCTTCCCACAAAGCAACTTCTCTAGGCCGCTCTATTTCAAACACGTTAGAAGCGGTTCCTCCTTCAACTATTGATAGTTCAAATTTCAACATAGGAGAAGTATTTTTCTGGTCAACAAAGCGGATTTGTTTAAGAGTGTTTTCAGAAACATATACAGACTGTTTTGTAAGAGCAATATTTTTTAGAGCTAATAAAGCGACAAGAAATGGTGCGATTGGGGTTAACCAATTAAAAATATACTTTGTAATATCTAATAAAAAAAGTTTCGACCACTTCTGATCTTTAGGCAATTCCCAAACATCTGGTTGCAAAAGAAATATTATAGTAATCAAAACTAGAAACAACAATACTAGTTGAACGTCAGACGGTTTTCTAAAAAGGAATCCTTTTAGCCTTGTAAGATTATCTTTTATTATTTTTAGGGCCATATTTATTAATCCATGTCTTTGCTAAATCTTCTGCATTTTTAACATCGGGTGTTTCATACCAATCAAAAAAAACCACATCAGAGATATCTTTGTCGTTCCAGTGTTGGAGAAGAGATTCCCTTAATGCCGTCTCAGACACACCAATGTAGAGCATCCCTTTTGAAGAATCTCTTAAAATATACACTCCACAATTGGCAACAGCATCATCGATGTTATCTTTATTCCATACCAAGACTTCAGACTTACTTATATATCCCATCTATTCTTTCTTGCCTCACTGTTACCATTTTATCAGACATTAATAGTTTACACCGTATTAGGATTAGTACAAGCAAAATCAAAGTCTGTCACAAAAAACTTACTTAGTAATAGGAACTCCTTTTGTTAAAATTCCACGCCCTGCTCCGCCTTACAGCCTTTCTGATATGCGTGCTTTACTTCCGCTATGGAACTTACTGTGTCGGCCATGTCTATTAGCTCTTTAGGCATGTCGCGGCCGGTTAGTATGAAGTTAACTTTGCTGTGCTTTTTTATTAGTTTAACTACGTCTTCTATTGGGAACCATTTCCAGATCATTGGGTAACTGACTTCGTCCAATATGCACAGTGTTTTTGCTTTTTTGTTCTTGGTTAATTCTACGCCTATCTTTTTTAAGCCGTCGGTGGCTGCTTTTTTATCTTTGTCTGTGTATTTAAAATCTTTTCTGCAACCAAGACCGAACTTTACAATGTTAAGGTCCTTATGCTTTTTAAAGAACAAATGCTCGCCGTATTCTGCATCTTTTGATTTTAGGAATTGATAAAAAGAAACCTTAAAGCCTCTGCCAAGTGCTCTAACTGCTGCTCCAAGTGCCGACGTTGTTTTGCCTTTGCCGTTACCTGTTAGAACAATTATTCTTCTCATTTATTTTAGTGACTCCATCGTTTTTATTGCATTCCTTAAGTCAGTATCCAGTTTTGTAAAATCGTTAAGTTTTGCTTTCTCTTTTTCTACTACGTCGTCCCCTGCTTTTTCTAAAAATCCTGGGTTATTTAGTTTTGCTTTTGTTGTGCTTAAGTCTTTTGCTACAACTTCCAATTTTTTAGTAAGACGAGCAGTCTCTTTTTCAAAATCTATAAGCCCTTCTGCTGGAATGTAGATCTCTGCATCCTGCAATACGGCTCTTATACATTTTTTAAGCTCTAAGCCAGTTGTAGATGCGTAAACATCCAATTTGTTAATGCCAGCTGTTTTTACTATCTGACTATTTATGCTATTAATTAATTTTTCGTACTTTTTGCTAACTGCAATTACGTCGTTCTTGCCTGTAATTCCATATATGGCTCTTATGTTCCTTATGTTAGCAATAAGTTCCTGAACAGTATCAAAGTCCTGCTCTATTTCCTTATGAATTAGTTTTTCATCTCCGTTAGGATACTTTTGCAACATTATGGTCTCGCCGTCCTTTAACGGATGAGCCTTATAAAGCTGTTCTGTTATGAACGGTGTAAAAGGATGCATCAACTTTAAGAACTCTCTGTGAACGTAAAGAAGAACATATTTTGTTTCGCCACTGGTTTTTGGATCACTAAGCATTGGTTTACTGAACTCAATATACCAGTCGCAAAACTCGTTCCAAAAGAACTTATACAGTAATTCAGCAGCGTCGTTAAGTGCGTACACTTCAAACTTTGCGTTAACGGCTTGAGCTGTAGAGTTAAATCTTGAAACTATCCATTTGTTAAGCGGGTCTTTTATTTTGTGTATGTCGCAGTCTTTATCAAATCCTTCTGCGTTCATGAACGTAAACTTTGTTGCCTGCCATATTTTGTTCATAAAGTGGCTGTAGCCCTCTATGATGTTCTCAGATAATCTAATGTCTCTTGCCCTACCTGCCATAGATGCAAGAGTGAATCTTATTGAATCTACGCCGTATTTATCTGTCATTGTAAGTGGGTCTATAACATTACCCTTAGTCTTACTCATTTTTTGTCCTTTCTCATCCCTTACCATTGCATGGAAAAGAACGTCCTTAAAAGGAACTTCGTCCATGAATTCAAGACCGAACATTATCATTCTCGCGACCCAGAAGAAGATGATGTCAAAACCAGTTTCCATTAATGAGTTTGGATAAAAAGTTTTTAATGCATCTGTTTTATCTGGCCAACCTGGACTTACGAACGGCCAAAGAGCCGCACTGAACCAGGTATCTAGAACGTCGCTATCCTGTACCCAATTATCTGCACCGCATGCACATTTTTTAGTAGGTGCTGTTGCACTAACTTCAAATGCTTCACACTCTGTGCAATACCAAACAGGGATCCTATGTCCCCACCATAATTGACGAGAAACACACCAGTCCCTAATATTCTCTAACCATCTGAAATATGTTTCTTCCCACCATCCGCGTGGATAGAATTTTATTTTTTCTTCCCTAACTACGTCCATAGCACGCTTTGCCATGCCTTCCATTTTTACGAACCACTGTTTACTTAAAAGCGGTTCAATTACAGTTTCGCATCTGCTACATTTTGAAGTTGTCGTCGCATAGTCTTCTACTTTTTCTAGTGCACCAGCGGCATCAAGTTCTGCAAGAACTTTTTCTCTTGCTTCTTTTGGTGTAAGTCCTGCAAATTTTGCAGCGTTCTTGTTAAGCTTTCCGTTCTTATCTATAACGGTTATAGCCTCTAAATTATGCTTTTTACCTATTTCGTAGTCGTTAAAGTCGTGCGCTGGAGTTATTTTTAAACAACCAGTACCAAACTCCATATCAACATATTCGTCCAATATGATCGGAACTTCTCTATCTACAAAAGGGATAATTACTTTTTTGCCGTGTAGGTGTTTAAAACGTTCGTCGTTAGGATTTACAGCTACGGCAGTGTCGCCCATTAACGTTTCAGGCCTTGTAGTAGCAACAGTCACATAATTCTGTGGCTCACCCTTTACAAAATATTTCATGTAGTACAAAGAGCCTTTCTCTGGCTTCTGCTCAACTTCCAAGTCACTTATCGCTGTACCGCAACGTGTACACCAGGAGATCAACTTTTCTCCTCTATAAACCAAGCCTCTATTATATAGTTCTATAAAAACCTTATAAACAGCCTTATGGAAATGGTCGTCTAAGGTAAATCTTTCTCTTTCCCAATCTAACGATACGCCCATTACCTTTGTCTGATTCTTGATTATGTCCTGATGTCTTTGTTTAACTTCCCAAACCTTTTCCAGGAACTTTTCCCTACCAAGATCGTGACGGGTCTTGCCCTCTTTCATCAGTTCACGTTCAACGACCATTTGAGTAGCAATACCTGCGTGGTCTGTGCCAGGGAACCAAACTGTATTAAAGCCCTGCATACGTTTACGTCTAACTACTGTGTCCTGTATGGAAAGAACCACCGCATGCCCAAGATGCAACGCCCCTGTTACGTTAGGCGGAGGAAGCACTATAGAAAAAGGTGGTTTATTGGACTTATCCTCGCCATGAAAGTAGCCTTTGCTCTCCCATTCGGCGTATATTTGCTTCTCAAACTCACTCGGGGTGTATTTTGCTGAAAGTTCCATGTTACGTAAACTGCCTCCAGATTTATTGACTATACTATTGTTTACAATAACTTGGAGCGAAGTAAATGGCTTTTTAGCTATATATTCCGAAAAAGTCTTGACTATTTCGGAATATGATTCAGAATAGTCGTAATGAAAAGATATCTTACAGAGAACATTAAAGCAGACCTTAACAAAAAAATAATCCTGCTAAGTGGGCCTAGACAATGTGGAAAAACAACATTAGCAAAAATGCTGTCAAACAGCTATGACTACATAAATTATGACAGCATCGAGCATAGAATACTCCTTAAAGAAAAGTCATGGGATAGAAAAAAAGAAATAATTATTTTAGATGAATTGCATAAACTAAAAAATTGGAAATCATGGTTAAAGGGAGTTTTTGATACGGAAGGAATAAAGCCCAAGCTACTAGTGACAGGTAGTGCAAGAATGGACACTCACAAAAAGGTGGGAGATTCTTTAGCAGGAAGGTTTTTTCAATATAGATTACACCCTTTAGATCTAAAAGAGATAAAAGAAATACTCAAACCAAGAAGTCTAGAGAATGCCCTCGATACTTTGTTATTATTAGGTGGCTTTCCTGAACCTTTTTTGGAAGGATCTGTTGGATTCTATAATAAATGGAAAAAATCTCATTTGGACATTATTCTAAAACAAGACCTGGTTGATTTAGACAATATTCACCAAATATCCAGCATAGAGACTTTGATACAATTACTAAAAGATAGAACAGGAAGCCTCGTCTCTTATAGCTCATTAGCCAGAGACCTACAATACAGCGATAAAACTATAAAAAAATGGCTAATTGTATTAGAGAATATGTATGTGTTATTTAAAATATCTCCCTTTAACAAAAACATCGCTAGATCTCTTCTAAAATCTCCGAAATATTATTTTTATGACAATGGGCAAGTTACTGGCGACGATGGTGCTAAATTAGAAAACCTTGTGGCGTGTGCCCTGTTAAAGGAGATAAATAAACAAAGCGATTGTTGTGGAAAGCAATTCGATCTGTTTTTTCTTAGGAATAAAGATGGATATGAAATTGATTTTTTAATAACAAAAGAAGGTAAACCTCACTTGGCGTTGGAAGTAAAGCTGTCTGATGATACAACATCAGATAATTTTAAAATTTTCTCTGACGTATTAAAGGGGATTACCAAAATACAAATTGTGAAAAATCTCTCCAGAGAAAAAACGTACCCTTCTGGAGTTGAAATCAGAAAGGCTTCTAACTGGTTATCTGAATTTAGTTTATAAACGAGGCTATAACCGCATGAGAAAACCTTTTTTTTTGCTGCTTTGGATTTTGATTTTTTATAATTTCACCATTAAGCCACTATCAGCATCTAATATGTGTGAAATGTGGTTTGAGGAAAGTAATATTAAGCCAGGAACAGATTCATGCGAATTAGAATGTTCGGCACTTAGAACAGGAATGAATACCTTTACTTGTACTAAGGAATGCAAAAAACTTTGCACTACTGCCATTCCTAGAAGGAAATTAGATAAATATGTATATTTTAATACATTAACGTTATCAGAAAAAAATTTGGTATCAAAATACCCTGTAGAAGCGCTGATAGTATATATGGCAAAAGAAGAAGCTATTGAATCCACAAAAATAAATTTTGGAATTAATGGACAAAATGATGAAAGTGATGCCTTTAGGCATTTTATGTGGGCCGCAATCATGACAAAAAAACTTGGTCAAGAAACAACTAAAAAATTTCTTGATGCGCACGAGAATACACCAGAACAGTCAAACAATGAGAAGGTAATGGACCTGTATAACAATAACCAGGGAATTGCTGCCGCTTTAAAAATTACAAAAAGCTTAGGTTTCAGGTCTGAGCTAGAAAAAGAAGGGCTTGAGCTTATCAAAAACAAAAAACTAAAGGTAATAAGGTCATCTCACTAATAGGAGGATCGCTTGTATGAATAAAAAAATGTGGTTAATAATAATGTCTTTACTAATATTGACAACTTCCTGCTTCAGCGAAGTTTCAAAGCCAATGAGCATAAAAAAGGCAGAACAACTTTTGGGGAAAAACAAATTTGATGTTAAGGCATTTCAGACAGGTGATTACAAGATCAGGGCGAAAATGGCGGTGGACCTAATCACATCAAAGTATTATATAGGAAAACCATTTGCCGACGTTAAAAAGGATTTAGGTGGACATGATGGATATTTTGAAAATGATGCAATCCCTGCATATATACTAACAGATAAGACCAGCAAAGTTGTTTGGCAATTGGTATTTATCCCAGATGATAAATGGGAAAAAGTAAGAAGTGTAGAAATACGAAAAAATTAAGCAGTCCTTGCCAGTTTGTTTTTGATGCGCTTTAGTTCTTCTTCCAGTTTTGTAATTCTTGTCTCCATAGGGATATCGTTTGCCAGATATAATCTTAATATATGGTTTAACAATGTCTGATATTTTGAGCCTTTTTCCTTAGCCATACGTTTGAGTTTCTCTACAGAATCCTCATCTAGGCATAAAGTTATTTTAATTTTTTTTGTATTCTCCATCATTTCATGGATTTTTTTCGTCATTTCTACATCTACTCTAAGATTTTTTATGTTTGGTTTTTTCATAATAAATACTTTACCATATTAATATGTATTTTGCAAATATATGGCTATGCTCTTAAGCTAAGCCTTGCAAATCAAGTTCCTGGTTAAAGTAAGGATTTAATCGTCTTATATGTCCGATTTTAATTGGAAAGAAGTTAGGTTCGGACAACCCTTATTATAGTTTGACTTGAAGTTTTTTAGACATTGTCGAAGGTTTTGCTAACCGTTCTTAGGCTCGGCGAACGCTAAAACTCGACTTAGCGAAGCGGCCGTCGAGTTTAGTGAGACGAGTCTTAGAACGGTCAAGACCGTAGACCATGTCTCAAAAACTTCAAGCCAAACTTATATTAGTTAAGGGTTGTGTCCGAAACAATCTTATTTGCAACAGTGTTTCATTTCTCTGAATATCATAATGCCAATCAGTATAGGCACTATAAATCCAAAATAGCTCATCCACATTGGCACTATGTAAGTACCAGCCATAATTTCAACACCGTACATAATTCTTAGCAAATGAATGATCCCGATAAGGATAAAGAAAATAGCCCCAATACAAGTAAATAGTTTCATATTACCTCCTTAAATTTAGGCAGAGGGTTTGGTAAGTGTAATGGTCCCTATTGCTGCTTTGCCCGTAGAATCTTTTAATGGCATTACACAAAAATCCACATTCTTTGATTTTTTGCTTGTAGTCTTATATGAAGACGTAAAATACTTTGTCTTGCCAGACGTTAATGCTTCCTTCCAACCATCTATTAATCTTATGAAAGGCAAATCTTCTACACCGGAATCAACAACAGCGCTTCTTTTTATTCTCCAGAACTTTTCAAATTCATAGTTCACAAAACTAACCCTTAATAGAGAGTCCGTTACCATTATTCCTGAATCTAATGAATTCAATATCGACGTAGTATAAGTTGTTATAGTTCTTAATCTTAGTATTTCGTCTTCAAGATTTTTTATGCTTTCCTTGTTAATATTTATATCGTTATAAATAAGACTGGATATTCTTGTTACTTTATCTGCAAGTTCAAAAAACTCAGCTTCGGAAGTTAAAGGAATATTGCTGGAAATTTCATCTGGAGAATAGTGTCCGTCACGAATATCCTCTAAAGACGTATTCACAGCTTTAATAAAAACAGAAACCTTTGTAACGTAAAAATATAATGCAGCAAAAGAAAAGAACATGAAGATAAAAAGTGTCCATACCCAAAGCCCTGCGTTAGAAAAATACGAACGAACAACGGAAGTCCCAAGGATCATGTTCTTTGCAACTGTTACATCAAGAGTCTCTAATGTTGCTGTAAAAGCAGCCTCGTTGCTTTTCATTATATCTGAAAAGCTGTTTATATTAGCGGCCCTTTGGCTATCCATATCTGCAGAGGAAGAAAAAGCATCCACTATTGCAGCCGCAGCCACAAAATAATTCTTAAAAGCCTTATTGGCTTCATCTAGTTTTGTCGAATAAACAGGATACTTTTCCGACATTTTTTGTAATTTTGATATTTGATTCTCTGTTTGCATTTTAAAGATGCTGTTCTTTATATCATCAGAGGTGTAAGACGTTGGAGCACTGACTATTTTATTAACTTCAAAACGATAAGAATCAAAATTTACCTTTAACTCAGAAAGAGATTGTGAAAAAGGGATCTCGAATATTTTATTCCTCTCTATAAGAGAGTATATTGAATTTAATTTATAGTAACTGTAAAAAGAAACGAGCGCAGACAAGACAAGAAGCACAGAACTTACCAAAAGGATCTTTTTTCTAAATGACTTCACAATATGGTTATAATGCTGTAATCTCCTAAAATCAATGAAGAACTTTTTTGCATCATGCGCAGTAGGAATGGAAGTACTACTGTCAAAAGAGCTAAAGGACGTCGGCGTAGAGCAAACTCGCATTCAAAGAGGCGGAGTTGACTTTACCTGTGATGACCTTACTGCCATAAAGGCAATACTCCATACAAGAGTTGCCAGCAGGATATACAAAAGACTTTGGGAATTTGAGGCCAACAGCGAAAAGGATATTTACGACAAAGCATTACCTCTTGATTGGAAAGACGTAATGGACCTTAAACAGACCTTTAAGATACGAACCATATTCGAACATAGCGCAAGAACAGTAGGTAAATTCAAGAACAGTATGTATGCGTCTCAAATATTAAAAGACGCTATAGCGGATAACTTTAGGACCAATTTTGGCTCGCGCCCTAACGTTGAAAAAGAGAATCCGGACATTGATCTGGTACTAAGAGTTATGGAAAAAAATGCTTCCATTTTACTAAATATATGTGGTGCACCGCTCAACCAAAGAGAATACCGAGTAGAGACTACAGAAGCACCCATAAAAGAAAATCTTGCAGCAGGACTTATTGCACTTTCAAAGTGGGACCCTAACAAGGAACCTTTCATTGACAGTATGTGCGGCTCCGGTACTTTTTGTATAGAGGCTGCAATGATAAAGGCAAACATCCCTCCAAGTTTTTTGAAGATAAAAAAGTTCGTAGATAATGGCGAACAGCCATGGAGCTTTTTAAAACATCTTTATTTTGAGAATGACGCAAAGTTGAAAGAACTTTTTACAGAGGAAACAAAATCGTTGCTTGAAAAAATATATGGTAATTTAGACGCAATAAAATATGACCCACCAACTATCTTCGGTTTTGATCTGGATAGCAGCGCCGTTGGCATAGCAAGAAATAATTTAAAAGCGTCAATGCTGGATAAAATGGTAAGTATCAGCAGAGGCAACGCAGCAAAGATCATTCCCCCTGCAACTACAAAAAACGGTGTCATAATATGCAACCCCCCATATGGTGAAAGATTAGGGTTAACTCAGGAACTAAGAAGCCTTTATGTAGAATACGGAACCAACCTTAAAAGGAACTTCAGGGGCTGGAGAGGGTTTGTTTTTACTGGCAGCGAACAGCTTGCTAAACTTGTTCCGTTAAAGCCATCGTCAAAAACTCGACTCTTTAATGGAGACATAGAATGTTTTCTTTTGGAATATTTGTTGCATTAAAATAAAATCTAATGACACTAAAAAAATCTTGCACATGGCTTTGGACTACACTACAATTTTAACCTAGGCTCAAAAACTAAGGAAGGTTTGAGGTCAAATAGCGAAATATTGCGTTAAAGACCAAAAAAAAGCAGGATGCTTGATAGAAAAAAAATAGTCGACCAGGCGCCATTGGAAAGCATAATTCATTTGCTTGCCAGCACCTCCACACATGCGTATCCGGCGTTGTTTGATCTTATAAACTACTTCGACAAAACAAAAAAACTTCCAAACAAAATACCTTTTGAAACAATAAACGACATCTTTACGATAACACTTAACTTTGCTGACAGCGAGCAGGATATCACAAGCATATATTCAAAATGGATTAAGTTCTTACTAAAGTTCAGCAACAACCCTTTTGCAACAGATATAACTTCCACTAGGGCAACCAGCATTGCTGATACGCTGGCAGAAGATTGGAAAGCGGACTGGAGCATAGACGCCATCACATACGATAGAATAGTGAATAGCAGCGAAAATAAATTATGTGCGGAAATATTAAAAGCACTTAACAACTCCAACTATACCCCAAAATTAAAACCTACAAAAGAAGCTGTTGACGCAACAACACTTGCTGCATTACAAACTCTTTTTGAAAAGTTCTATTCTGCCGGTGATACAGAAACAGCATTGGATATACTCAATCTATTCCCAAAAACATGGCAGACATTTTGGAATGCTCATCTTTGTGATCCGACCAGTAATGAATATATAGAGTCCCTTATATTTATGCTCGCTAAGGAAAAAAACCTAAAGAACAAAGACATATTAATAATACAACTTGAATTAAAAATGCTTGTTAATGATGTCGAAGGAAAATTAGGTGAAGAAGGCTACATAGACGCAGATATAATGAGAGAAGTCTCAAAAGAAATGGAAGAAGAAATGGACTGTGATACAGATCCAGAAAGTGAAGACGCCTTATTAGATAAGTTCACAAGCAAACTATATGAAAAAGTGGTCTTTAACAAAGCAAAAGCAATTTGCGCTGCAATACCAAAGGACATATCAAGCCATGACCTTATATCTATTTATATCGACGTTAAAAAGGTAATGGAGTTCTGTCTTGAACACGGAATAGAAAAAGCAAATACCATACTTAATACTGTTAACAAAGTCCTGTTTGATGAAATAAAGGATGTAAGCAGTGGCGTTGCACTTGTGGACAAGATGTTAAAGAACAACTCTCACATAAAAATGGCTCAACACTTAACAGAACTTGCTCACATAATAGATTCAGGCTCAATAGAAATGGAAATATTGTTCGATACTCTTACAAAATATATAAGTACGGAAAAACTTTCTCCAAAACAGTTCAGTATGTATTTTGAAGTTTTTCATGATGTAGATCATCCTCAGTTCAAGATACTTGCAGAAATGCTAAATTGTTTCCACAGAAATCAGAACACCATAGACATAATGGCAAAAGTGATGACGAATAACCTTTCCATATTCCAGGAGCATTCACAATCATTGTACATAATAATAGAAGCTGTATTCAACGCTAAGTTCAAAACAAGTAACGTACAGGCTTTCGTATCAACTCTTATGACCTCAGAGCTGGAAGACGTTCATGCAAAGAACATACTAAGGCTTACAATAGACTACATGCACAAGAACCCAGATATAAATATGAGAAAGGACCTTCCTGTACAGAACTGGAATGAAAAGACCGTCAAAAAGCTTAACGGTATATTAGAACAAATAATTTACGAAGCTATGGAAGACGAAACCTTAGAAGCAGAATTCGAAGAAAAAAAGTATGCTATATATGAATGCAGGGCCTTTATAGACTTTTTATCAAAAAAGACAAAAAAAGCAGCCACGGTAAACCCAACAACTGCGAGTACAACAAGCGTACTAGGAGAAATGAATGCCTAAAAAGAACCCTTTTCAGGTATTGAACCTGGACCCAAATACATGTACAGAAGAAACCGTAAAAAAGAACTATCTTGAACTTATCAAAAAATATACGCCAGAAAAAAGGCCTGACAAATTCGAGGAAATAAGAACGGCATACTCCTTATTAAAAAATGCAAAATCCACTTATGACGTAATGGCACTTGCTCCTGTAAAAATGTGTGACACTATTAATAACGAGGAGCTTATTAACGAATTTGAAAATCGCATTGGAATAACCGATGCAAAAATAAAGGATAAAAAGTCCACATTGCTAAACAGACTGGAGGAAATCTTAAATGATACTGGGAATTGACCTTGGAACAACAAACACAGCAGCAGCGATAATAAAAGATGGAAATCCAATATACGTTAGCACAGGAAATCCGAAGCATGATTTTTTGCTTCCTTCTGTAGTTGCATACATAGATAATGGTGAATTCCTTGTAGGCCATAAAGCAATTGAACTTTTATCCACACATCCTGAATCCGTTATCAAATCCATTAAAAGCATAATCGGTACAAATCAGGAAGCTCCTTTAAGAAACATGAGAACAAAAAACCAGGAAATATTCACTTCTGTGGAAATATCCGCACAAATATTAGGTGAAATAAAAAGGTTGGCAGAAAAACAATTCAAGACATCAATAGATAAAGCCGTTATCACCGTGCCTGCATATTTTAACGACAGAGCAAGAAAGGACACCATAAAAGCTGGAGAACTTGCAGGCTTAGAAGTAATGCGAATACTTAACGAACCGACAGCAGCTGCACTAACTTACGGTACAGAGCATAAAACATCAAAAAAGAAGCACATAATGGTTTACGATCTTGGTGGCGGAACTTTTGATACGTCCATAATAGAACTTAATGGTGACGTAGTAGAAGTTATAGCATCCGATGGTGACAGAAACCTTGGGGGAGATAATTTTGATTACGCCCTATTCTCTTATATATATGGTGTACTTCATGGCGAATCGAATCCGAATGTAAAAAACCTTAAAGCAATGGCAACCATATTAAGCAAAGCAGAAGAGACAAAAAATAAACTTTCCAGCGCTGCAAAACATAAAATAGAAATAAAAAGTTTAAAGTTCGAAGAAACAATCTACAGGGAAGATTTTGAAAAGCTTATCGCCGACTTATTAAAGAAGACCCTTAACCACTGCAAAACCGTTATTGCAAAATCCAAACTAAAGAATACAGACATAGAAAAAATACTTTTGGTCGGAGGAAGTAGTCGCGTTCCGGCAGTAAAGGACATGCTAGAAGAAGAACTTTGTATTCCTGTAAGCCAGGAAATTGATCCTGATCTTGCAGTAGTCATAGGTGCTGCTATTCAGTCCGCAATAATAGAAGGGCAAAAAGTAAGTTCAGTATTATTGGATGTTGCGCCTCATTCATTAAGTGTTAGCTGCGTGCTGGAAAAGAACGGTAAAACAATAAACAACTATTGCAACAAATTAATAAAAAAGAACACACCAATACCATGTACAATAGAAGAAGTATTCTCTACTCTCAATGATAACCAGGACAGCGTCAAGGTCGCTATATATCAGGGCGAAAGTGATTTTGAAGAAGGGAACGCTCTTATAAAAGAATTAAAGTTCGATGGCATAAAGAAAAGAAAGGCTGGCGAAACAGAGATAATGGTTCGTTTCTCCTATAAGCTGGATGGAACTATAGATATACAGGTTGCAGAAGAAGGAACACAAAACATGTCCACACAGACATTAAAGCTTTTAAATAAAAGGGCGGCGACAGAACCCAGCGTCGTTATACACTAAACTGCTACGATTTAGAGTTTTTTAACTGCACTCACGTATTTTTTAATATTGAATTTTGAAGCCGCTCCATCGTAGCTCATATATCTTATTTTACCAAAGATCTCTCTTTCTCCCCAAGCTCTGTCATGCAGACCGCATATAGACCATGCAATACCTGCATAACCGTTAGGGTCCTTGCCATCCAATGAATATTTATCGTTCAACAGCACAGCGATCTTAAAAGCTTCTTCCGGTGTCTTGGTCCATTCCAGTATTTTTTTAGCCCAATACATTCTAAGATATCCGTGCATCTTACCCGTCTTTACCATTTGCATTTGAGCAGCATTCCAAAGTTCGTCGTGTGTTTTTGCTGTTTCAAATTGTTTCAGACTGTAAAGATACTCTCTTTTGTCTTTCTTGTGCTCTTCAAGTGTTCTTGCGCCCCAGGCCGGTGCACATTTAATACTGTCGTAATTGTGATTGTGAAAACAGAAATTATCGCTGAGTTCTCTTCTTATTATCAGTTCTTCCAAAAAAGCATCTTTATCGACTTTTGGTGCCTCGGATTTATTTACCTCAAGAGCAACTCTTTGAGGAGATAAATGCCCAAAGTGTAAATAAGGAGAAAGTCCAGACTGGCCGTCCAGTGTAGGATCGTTCCTTCTTTCGTTATAACCTTTTAATTTCTCGTCTATAAAAAGGGTTAATGCCTTTCTTGCATTTTTTTCGCCTGGTTTTATCCAGTCTACCGGCTTTACATCTTTCGGGCATTCAAGAGCATTATAAATCGCATCCCAATCTATTTCCTGAACTTTTCTGTCCCATTTATAAGGGTGCGGTTTCAGTTTTGGGAACTCTGTTAAAAAGAAAGAAAGGACCCTGTTTATTCTTGGTCTTAATGTATACGCACCAAGTTCCTGTTTAGCGGACGCATGCCAGCACGGAACAATGTTATGTGTATCTACCTCGAAGAATGCACAATCGATGTTCTTGGCAAAACTGTTCTTCCATGTCCTATGTATCTTTAACGGACCAAAATCCGTTACAACAGCACCAGTCTTTAATCTCATATCATCAGAGAATAAGAAAAGAGGAATATTGTATTCCCTAAGATCAGCCTCTAATCTTTTCAAACCTTCAATTACAAAATCATAATGCCTTAATCCTGCACTTGGGAATTTTGGCGCTAAGTTGTAAAGAACAGCTAGCGGCGTTTTATTCTTTAGTGCAATTTTTTGAGCATAAAGAAGAGCCCAGTTATCGTGGATACGCTGGTCCCTGTTCATCCAGTATATAACCGGACCGTCTGCGACCCTGTTCGAATTTAAAGCTCTTATTCTTTGCGTTTGTATCATAGCAGGTTAGCTGTCATTGTTATATTTGTATTCAATAACCTGGATATAGGACAATTCTTTTTTGCATTCTCTGCTATCTGCTGGAATTTTGCTCCGTCTATTTCTTTTATTTTTGCTTTTACATCCAGATTTATAGCAGTAACGGTCCATGCTCCATTTTTATTTTCCATACTAAGCGTTGCAGTCGTATTTATCTCATCCGGAGAAAAACCACCATCACCCAACATAAAGGCAAATGCCATGTTGAAGCACCCTGCATGCGCAGCCGCTATTAATTCTTCCGGATTAGTTCCCGTACCATTCTCAAATCTGCTTGTGAACGAATATTGGGTATTACTCAATGTTCCCGTTTGTGTGCTAAGCATGCCTTTTCCGTCCTTTCCGGAGCCTGTCCACTTGGCAGTAGCTGTTCTTTTCATAAAGTACCTCCATTTGGGGCAATATCTTTTTACATTTTTTTTACATAAAGGCGCCTATAATTAGTATCATGAAGATAACAGATTTTATAACTATTATTTCTTTTTTCACTGTTCTAATGATCGCAATGCCGTTACTTGGCGAGTATATGGCAAGAATATTCATGTCTACCGGTAAAGGTAAGCTGGAAAGCCTTGTATATAAGGCCTGTAGCATAGACCCTCAAAAGGAAATGAATTACAAAGAGTACCTTTACGCTCTATTGATGTTTAACTTTATTGGTGCCCTAGCACTTATGGGTATCCTTATGTTCCAAAAATACCTGCCTTTAAACCCAATGCACCTTAGCGGTGTCCCATTTTGGCTTTCATTTAATACAACTATCAGTTTTGTAACAAACACGAACTGGCAGGCATACTCCGGAGAAAGCACATTAAGTTATTTTTCTCAACTTGCAGGTCTTTGCGTACAGAACTTTTTGAGTGCGGGTACAGGAATTGCCGTCCTTGTCGCTTTTACAAGAGGACTAAAAAGAAAACAGACTCACTATATAGGAAACTTTTGGGTAGATCTTACAAAGTCACTTGTATACATCCTGCTACCTATTTCTATTATTGTTGCCGTTATCCTTGTTAGTCAGGGAGTGGTTCAGAGTTTTGGCCATTACATTAATGCAACAACTTTAGAAGGTGCAACGCAAACTTTACCATTGGGGCCTGCTGCATCTCAAATAGCGATAAAACAGTTAGGAACGAACGGTGGAGGTTTTTTTGGTGTTAACAGTTTGCATCCTTTTGAAAACCCAACTCCGTTCAGTAATTTTGTAGAATTAATATCAATACTACTTATACCTATCGCCCTAACATACACTTTTGGTCGTCTGGTTGGTTCAAGAAGGCAGGGTTTTACTCTGTTTACAGCAATGGCTTCTATATTCGTTGTGATGTTAATAATAAGTTTGTGGTCAGAGTATCAGGTAAATCCAAAATTATACGGTTTGCCTTTCTTAGAGGGAAAAGACACAAGAATAGGCACAACAGGCAGTGTTCTTTGGACCATGGCGACAACATCAGCATCTAACGGAAGTGTTAATGCAATGATAAGCAGTATGTCTCCTATCACCGGACTACTAGCCACAACAAACCTTGTGTTAGGGGAAATAATCTTTGGTGGCGTCGGTGCCGGATTATACGGAATGCTTATGTTCGTAATACTCACAGTATTCATAACCGGACTTATGGTCGGAAGAACACCGGAATACTTAGGTAAAAAAATAGAAGCACGGGAAATTAAGCTGGCTGTTATTGCCGTTCTGATCCCAAGCGCATTCATCTTGTTTGGCTCAATGCTCGCCTGCGTAACGAACATGGGCTTATCAAGTTTAACCAACCATGGTCCACATGGACTTATGGAAATAGTTTATGCGTTCTCTTCAGCCTCTCAAAACAACGGCAGTGCTTTTGCCGGGCTAAATGCAAATACGGTTTTTTATAACCTATCATTAGGTCTTTGTATGATAATCGGACGCTTTGTTGTTATCTTTTCCTCTTTAGCAATAGCTGGAAGCTTAGCAGAAAAAAAATATACTCCGCCTTCCGCCGGCACGTTCCCTACAGACAATCCATTGTTCGTAGGACTACTTATAAGCGTAATCGTTATTGTAGGTGGATTAACGTTCTTTCCAGTTTTCTCCCTTGGTTCAATAGCAGAACATATCCTGATGGTAATGAGGTAATTATATGGCGCGAATTAAAAGCACAGTTTTTGATAAAAAAATAATAACGACGGCAATCGCCGATTCGTTAAAAAGATTAACACCAAAATACCAGTTAAATAACTTTGTTATGTTGATAGTATATATTGGTGCGATCATCACCTCTTTAATTACGCTGGCAAACATATTCAAAGGGGAAACATACGGTTTCAACCTTCAAATATCGCTGTGGCTTTGGTTTACAGTAATATTCGCTAACTTTGCTGAAGCAGTAGCAGAAGGAAAAGGAAAAGCTCAGGCGGAAAGTTTAAGAAAAACAAAAAAGGATTCTTTTGCAAAATTATTAATAGATAACAAAACAGAAAAAACTGTTCCTGCATATGAATTAAGAAAGGGAGATCTGGTCGTATGTCAGGCTGGGGATATTATCCCGTCTGACGGAGAAGTAATAGAAGGTATTGCAAGCGTTGATGAGTCAGCAATAACCGGTGAATCAGCCCCTGTAATAAGGGAAAGTGGTGGTGACAGGTCCGCAGTAACCGGAGGAACAAAAGTATTAAGTGACAGAATAGTCATCAGGGTAACTGTAAATCCCGGAGAATCTTTTATAGATAAACTTATATCGCTGGTAGAGGGGGCAACAAGAAAAAAAACACCTAATGAGGTCGCTTTATCCATATTGCTGGTAAGTTTAACACTGATATTTATAATGGCAGTATTAACACTGAAAGGTTTTATAATTTACAGCGAAAAAGAAGCTGGGATCATTTCCGCAGGCACATCTACTGTTCCAATTCTTATAGCACTATTAGTATGTCTTATACCGACCACAATAGGAGGATTATTATCTGCTATCGGTATTAGTGGAATGGATAGATTAATATCCAAGAACGTTATCGCAATGAGCGGTAAGGCTGTAGAAGCTGCCGGTGACGTAGACATATTGCTGTTAGATAAAACCGGCACCATAACCCTTGGCAACAGGATGGCATCGGAATTCATCCCAGCAGAAGGAGTTGATGTAAAAAAACTAGCACAGGCAGCACAGTTATCGTCGTTATCTGACTCCACACCAGAGGGTCGTTCAATAGTCGTTCTTGCAAAAAACAAGTATGGACTAAGAGAAGTAGAGAACTGCACAAAAATAAATTTTATACCTTTCACCGCCCAAACAAGAATGAGCGGAGTTGATATAAAAGTATTCGAGAACAGTCCAATATACAAAATAAGAAAAGGTTCAACGGATGCAATAGAAACATTCTTAAAAGAAAATAACAAAAACTTTCCAGAACAGATACGCGAAATAACGAACTCCGTATCAAAAGAAGGTGCAACTCCACTTGTAGTCGCTGATTCTAACAAAGTTCTGGGAGTAGTCGTACTAAGAGATATCGTGAAAGAAGGGATAAAAGAGAAGTTCATGGAACTAAGAAGAATGGGGATTAAAACAGTAATGATAACCGGAGACAACCCTCTTACAGCAGCTGCCATAGCTGCCGAGGCTGGAGTTGATGATTTTATTGCAGAAGCAAAACCGGAAGACAAACTGAATAGGATACATGTTGAACAGACAAAGGGACACTTGGTCGCAATGATAGGTGACGGGACAAACGATGCCCCTGCTCTTGCACAAGCAGACGTAGGCGTTGCAATGAACTCGGGTACTCAAGCTGCAAGAGAAGCAGGCAACATGGTAGACCTAGATAATAATCCGACAAAATTAATAGAAATAGTTGAAACAGGAAAACAGTTACTTATGACAAGGGGAGCATTAACAACTTTCAGTATTGCAAACGATATATCCAAATACTTTGCGATACTTCCTGCACTTTTCATAGGCCTTTATATGGTCGACGGTAAAAGCCCGCTTGGGATATTGAACATTATGCACCTCACCTCTCCTCACAGCGCAATATTAAGTGCGGTAATATTCAATGCTCTTATAATAGTCGCCCTTATCCCTCTTGCTCTTAAAGGAGTTAAATTCCGGGCCTTGGGTGCCAAAGCCATGCTTACAAGGAACATAATAGTATATGGAGTAGGAGGAATACTACTTCCATTCATAGGTATCAAGCTAATAGACATAATCATTAACGCTGTAAGACTGGTATAAAGGAGACGAGTATGAACAAAAATATGTTAATAAGTATAAAATATTTAATCATCTCCATTATCCTTTTTGGAGGTTTATATACATTTTCTATAACAGGGATTGGTTATTTATTCTTCAAAGACAAAGTCACCGGAAGCATAATAAAAAACAACGGTGTGGCAATAGGTTCAAGTTTGATAGCACAAAAATTTCAGAACCCTAAATTCTTTCAACCAAGACCGTCTGCTTGCGATTATGGAACTCTCCCTTCTGGCGCAACTAATTACGGAGCATTAAATCCTGATCTAAAAAAAGATGTAGATAACAGGATAAAAGAATTAGGAGCGGATGTTCCAGCAGAACTATTGTTTGCATCAGGTAGTGGTCTAGACCCTCACATAAGGTCAGAGACAGCTATATTTCAAATAGACAGGATACTAAAAGCAAGGAACTTACCAACATCAGAAAAAGCCAAACTTGTTGATCTAATTAAGGAACATACAGAAAAACCCCAGATCAGATTTTTAGGGCCTAACAGAGTCAATGTGTTAGAATTAAACCTGGCCCTGGAGAAGGTGTTCAATGGAAAATAACTACGAAAAATTTGTTGATCCACAGGAACTACTGACCCTTATCAACAAAAAGAATCAACAGGAAACAGAAGGCAAACTAAAAATATTCCTCGGCATGGTCGCAGGTGTAGGAAAGACACATGCAATGCTAACAGAGGCTCATCAATTAAATAGCGATGGTATAGACGTAGTGATCGGTCTTGTAGAGCCACACCAAAGAGTAGAGATACATAAATTAATGGAAGGACTACCGATCATTCCTCTTAAACAGGTAGAATACAAAGGAGTTAATTTTAGCGAACTGGACATAGATGAAATATTAAAACGTAAGCCTAAAATAGTATTGGTGGACGAACTTGCGCACACAAATATTCCTGGTTCCAGGCACACAAAAAGATATTTGGACATAATAGAAATATTAAAGCAGGGAATAGATGTTCATACCTGTTTAAACATTCAGCATCTTGAAAGTTTGAATGACACGATCAAGGAAATAACAGGACTTTCCATTCAGGAAACCGTTCCGGACGTATTCCTGGAGAGAGCAAACGAAATAGTCATAATAGATCTTCCACCGGATGCCTTGTTAAAAAGACTTAAAGAAGGAAAAATATATCCCCGTGTTAATATAGATGCTGCGTTGAATAATTTCTTCAGGGAAGGCAACCTTGCGGCATTAAGAGAAATCGCATTAAGATTCCTTGCAGAAAAAGTAGAGAACGAACTAAGGGACTACAAAATATTAAACAAAATACCAAAAGTATGGAAAACAGGTAACAGACTAATGGTAGGAGTATTTGCCAGCCCCTACTCTGAGACTCTTATAAGAGCTACAAAAAGAATGGCAAGCGCACTTGGTGCAAGCTGGTTTGGTGCATACGTGGACAGCGGGCGTCCTTTGTCCGATGAAGAAAAAATATTGTTAGAAAATAACTTGATCTCTGTTTCGGCAATGGGAGGGGAGGTTGTAACAACAAAAGATGACGACATAATAAACGGATTAATAAGGGTAGCAAGACAGAACCAGATAACACAAATAGTCATAGGACGAACAAAAAGGACATGGAAAAGTTTTTTTAGGAACACTTTAACAGACAGATTATCCAGAGAGAAAACAGAAATAGATATCCTGGTTGTAGCTACAGATGCTGAAGATAAAAAAAGAAAAATAACATTACCTCAAAGAATAAGTTCAATAAAATTCTTCCATATATACTGGGGAATAAGTGTAATATTCCTTACGACCGTACTTTCATTCTTTTTATCAAAGTTCATGGGGTACAGGGCAATAGGGTTTGTTTATCTGTTAGCAACGACGATAAGCGCAATGTGGCTAAGACTGGAAGTAGTTCTTGGGATGGCTATTTTATCCGGATTTATATGGAACTACCTGTTCATTCCTCCGCAATATACTCTATTCATAAGTGCACCAGAGGACTGGATGATGTTAATAGCGAACCTAGTAACTGCCGGAGTAATAGGAACTCTGACAAGACGATTAAAGAAAAAACAAAGAATATTGGAAACCAGAGAAACTACGACCGCCGAAATGTATTTGTTCACCAAAGAAATAGCTTCTGCAAGAGGAGCAGATGCCATGGTTAAGACCGCTATAGGTCTTATAGGCAACACCTTCGGAGTAAAGGTAGCAATACTGCTACAGGATATAAATCAAACAGATAAAATAAATATCCACGAAACAAGTGAAATGACACTCGGACCAAAAGACCTTGGAATAGCAAAATGGGTCTTCCAGAATAAAATGCCTGCGGGTAAATTCACCCAGACGTTACCGTCGTCGGATCTTTACTTTACCCCAATCAAAACTGCCGCAGAAATACTAGGCGTACTTATTGTAGATCTCAAGAATTATAAAGCACTAACATACGAGGAAAAACTACTTCTTGATAACTTGTCAGGTCAATTAGCGTTGGGCATAGCCAGAGAAAATATGGAAATATCTTTTAACAAAGTTAAGTTATTCGAAGAATCCAATAAAATATATAATACCCTTATGGATTCCGTGTCCCATGAACTTAAAACACCCTTAGCCATAATACACGGATCCGCAACTGCCCTAAAGGAAGATAAGATACTTAACAATAAAGACGCTGTTTCTAACCTTGCAGATGAAATATTAAGTGGTTCACTAAGGATGCAAAACCTTGTTCAAAATCTTTTGGACATTAACAGAATAGAAACGAATAAAGTCCTGCTGAAAAAAGAACCAGCATCTATAAATGAAATAATAAATATCGTACTCAACAAAATATCTACACAGTTAAAGGACAAGAACATTAAGCTGAGCCTACAGGATGAACTTCCTTTAACACAGATAGATTTTGTAATGATGGAACAGGCAATAAGGAATATTATAGATAATGCATCCATATATACACCACATGGAACAGATATAAACATTTCTACAAAGACCGTGAATGACACCATACAAATAAAAATAGAGGACTCTGGTCCTGGATTACCAAAAGAAGAACCGGAAAAAGTTTTTGAAAAGTTCTATAGAGAAAAAGTAAATATCTCTGGCGGAACCGGTTTAGGACTTACTATAAGTAAATCCATAATAGAACTGCACGGGGGTAAAATAAGCGCTTTAAATAAAACAGATGGTACCGGAGCTATTTTTGTAATAACTCTTCCAATAAGCGGACGTAACAATGGATAAACGAATAAAAATACTAATAATAGATGACGAAGTCCATATAAGGAAGTTCCTTCGGATCGCCTTTGAGGCAGAGAACTATCTAGTGGAAGAAGTCTCTTCCGGAACAGACGGCATAAAACTTATGCAGAGCATAAAACCAACCCTTGTTGTTCTGGACCTTGGTTTACCGGATATGGACGGCATGGAAGTACTCAAAAAAATAAGAAGTTGGTCAACTATACCTATTATTATCCTGTCCGTAAGAAATGATGAACCTTCCATAATAAATGCACTGGATAACGGTGCAGATGATTATTTAACAAAGCCCTTCAGCGTTGGGGAACTGTTTGCAAGAATAAGGGCCGTATTGAGGAAAAGAGCAGAAACCAATGAGACTCCCGTTTTTGAATCAGGAAAATTGAAAGTAGATCTTCTTTCAAAAGTAACTACGATCGACGGTAAACAAATTAAATTGACCTCAACAGAATACCACCTGCTTTGCACTTTTATAAAGTACACCGGAAGAGTTCTAACTCACAGCCAACTGCTTAAGGAAGTCTGGGGCAATGAATCCAAAGAGAACGACCATTATTTGAGAATATATGTTGGCCATTTAAGACAAAAAATAGAGACAGACCCAAGCAACCCAAAATTTATAGTTACTGAACCGGGAATTGGGTATAGATTTAACCCATGAATAGAGAACAGGCTTTAGACCTACTTAAAACGTACGTTAGTAACCAAAACACAGTAAAACACTCTTTGGCTTCAGAAGCGGTGTTGCGAGCACTTGCAACAAGACTTAATGCTGATGTTGAAAAGTGGGGACTGGCAGGGTTGTTGCACGATATAGATTACGAAACGACCAACGGGAACCCAAAAACACACGGGTTAGAGTCTATAACAATACTTTCCAAACAAAACATAGATGAAGAAATAATAGAAGCAATAAAACTGCATAACGAATTGGCAGAGGGTGTACCTGCAAGAAGCAAACCAATGCATTTCGCACTTGCTGCCGGTGAGACCATAACAGGATTAATAACGGCAACTGCTTTGGTGTATCCCGATAAAAAACTCGCAAGTGTAAAAACAAAATCCATAACAAAAAGAATGAAAGAAAGATCTTTTGCAGCATCCGTTAACAGAGATGTAATAATGGAATGCGAAAAACTTGGGATAACAATAGACGAATTCGCTCAAATAGCGCTGGATGCTATGTGCAAGATCAGCGACCAATTAAGCCTGTAATACAAAATTTTATTTAAGTTTCTTTTATAGTCATGGTCTACATTCGCGACCATTCTAAGGTTCGCCGTTTTAAATTGGCTAGCCCTAAGAATGGTGCCCGCTCTTTACGACAATGCCTATAAAAGAAACTTAAATGAAATTTTGTATTATAGAGCTAGTTTACTGTTCTCTGATCACAGTACGAAAACTAGGATTTAATTCAGCTTTGCGAAGTCGTATAGTTTTAGGTGTTATTTCCACCCATTCGTTATCATCTATCCAGACAATAGCCTCATCAAGGTCCATTCCCTTTATTTCTATAAGTTTAGTTGATTCGTCACTGCCGGACGCTCGCATGTTGGTAAGCTTCTTCTCTTTTGTTGGATCAGCATTCATATCATTAGCCCTGCTGTTCTCTCCAAATATCATTCCCTGATACACTTTTACACCTTCTTTTATAAAGAGTTTGCCCCGTGCCTGAAGATGAAAAAGACCATACTGAACGCTAACACCGTTCCTGTCCGCAACAAGTGCTCCGTTTTTTCTGCTAAAGCGTTTTCCTAAATATGGAATGTATCCTTTAAAACTGCTGGAGAATATCCCTGTTCCTTTCGTCGCTGTAAGCATCGGGGACCTTATGCCGAACAGACCTCTTGTCGGAATGGAGAATTCAAGTCTTATTCTTGAAGAGGCTTCCATTGCATCCATCATTTCCATTCTTCCGCCACGACCTGAAACTAATTCCGTTACAACTCCGACCATATTGTCCGGAATATCTATAACGAATGTTTCTTCCGGTTCGAACAACTGACCGTCTTTTTCATAAGGAATAATTTCCGGACAGCCGACCATCATTTCGTATCCTTCTCGTCGTAGCTGTTCCAGTAATATAACTATCTGTAGTTCGCCTCTGGCTTTTAACAAAAATATTTCCGGACTTGCAGTTCGTTCCATTTTTAATGACACGTTACCTCTGCATGCCCTTGCAAGTAGCTCTTCTAATTTATTGGTCGTTGCGTATATACCTTCTGTTCCTGCGAAAGGAGAGGTATTAACTGATATCCTTACAGCAACGGTAGGTGGATCGACTTTCAATCTTGGCAACGCTACAGGATTTTCCGAAGAACATATTGTATCGCCTATTTCTATAACATCCGCCCCGGATAAAAGAGCAACGTTCCCTGCTTCAAGTTCCTGTACCCTTTCCGTACTTAAACCGGAGAATCTTTCCAAAGATGTAACGTCAAATTCTTTAGTAACTCCAGCCTCGTCGATTATTGCAACTTTTTGTCCTACTTTAACAACACCGGTTTCTATTCTACCAATAGCTATTTGCCCCATAAATGAGCTATAACCCCTGTTTGCAACAAGCATGCTGAACGGTTTTTCTCTGTCGACCGCAGGCTCAGGGAATTCTGTTATTATGGCTTCCAATAATTCAACAAAGTCCTTCCCTATAACTCTTTTTTGCGTACTCGCCCAACCATTCTTCGCGCTTGCATAGAATGTTTTATAATTTATCTGGTCCTCGCTCTTTGCGAGATCATAAAAAAGTTCCAATATCTGCTCTTCTACTTCTTCTATTCTTTCGTCAGGTCTGTCTACTTTATTGATAACGACGATTATTTTTATGTTTTTCTCTAATGCTTTACTTAGAACAAAACGTGTCTGTGGCAATGGTCCCTCTGATGCGTCTACAAGTAAAAGTGCTCCGTCGACCATAAAAAGAGCTCTTTCCACTTCTCCACCAAAGTCAGAGTGCCCAGGAGTATCAACAATATTTATGTTAACATCTTTCCAAACGAACGATGCGTTCTTTGCAGTAATGGTGATACCACGCTCTTTTTCAAGTTCGCCGGAATCCATTACTCTTTCTTCTACGTCCTGATATGACTTAAATAGACCCGCTTGCCTGAAAAGCACATCTATAAGAGTTGTTTTGCCGTGGTCTACGTGGGCAATAATTGCCAGGTTTCTTATTTTCATTTCTTTTTGTAAGATACATCCTCGTCATCAGTTAACTCTATCTTATATTAAACGTTACACATACTTGTCAAGCTATCTCTTACAAGTATGACGCATCGTCCGAAGATAAAAATAATAACACATTAAAAACAAATTCTAACATTAACGGCACTGTCACCTTCTTCCTTTATGACAGGAGCGGGAACTTTGTGCGTCTTGGAATCATAACAATATAAAAGATGTTTCGGCTGCTTATAAGCTCCGCTCCAGCATTGAGCATCAGAGTCGGTTGGCTCAAGCATAATTGTAGTTATATGTTGGCATTTAACAAAATCGGGAGCGAGCTTGCCATTATCTCTAACTCCATATCTGTATGCGGTTCCTATTTTGGAAAGGGTTACCGCTTTTTTTATGTCATCTGAAAATTCCTCTTTTTTTACAAGCAAATCTTTCTCTAGTCTCTTTACTTTATGTTCAAAAGGACCGCGTGCAGTGTAGAGCGTTTCTCCTTTTTCCACTCTTACAATATAAGAAGTCTTATTATCTAAATCATTAATAACAGCGAGCCAATAATTCTCTCCACCTACAGAAATCCTTGCTCCAAAGACTGGAGAATAGACCTCCGCAGAAACAATACTTGAACTTAAAACAAAAAGAACAAGAAGTTTGAAAGTATTTTTGATAGCACACCTCCTTTTACTGGTAATCAATAAAACAATCCTGTTGTTTATCGGAATCACTTTTTTTGGTTATGTCATAATTGGTTGCTGCTGCTTTTTTAGCGCTTTGTTTTTTTGAGAATTTTTCTATAGTAATAAGTATCGCCGGAAGAACAATAAACGCCCCAAAAAGACTTGCTGCTTCACCTATTAGTGCAAGCTTAGCAAAAGATACCAGCGCCTGATTCCTTGCTATTAAAAGTGTAATATAACTTACAACCGTCGTTAAGGAACACAGCAGAACAGCTTGTCCTGTATTATCCAAAGTCAATTTAATATTACCTTCCTCTTTATATCTTACATAAATATTAGCCCCATAATCTACACCGATACCAAACATCAGAGGTATAGATATATAGTTAAAAAAGTTTAGCTTTATATCAAAAAATGCGATCAGCCCAACCATAATTATTACACTGCAGACAAGAGTCGAGATAATGATGGCAGTATCTTTTATATTCCTAACGGATAATAAGATAAAAAGAACGACTAATATAAATGAGAATATAGACACTACAGGACCATCGATAGATATAGCTTTTAGGAGGTCTGCATATATTACGGCCTCACCAGAAGAGTAGACTGTTCTACCATCAGCCAGGGTGTTCTCCCTGATCAGTTCAGCAAATGTAGTTAAGTTCTCTGTAAGCTTTTGTTCCATTAATGGGTTTACAACGACGATTACCCCTTTATTACCTTTTATGTCGTCAAAATTTTTGGTTACACTGTATGGAAGATCCGACATGTTCAAATAACGGGTTTTTATTTTTTCTCTAAACTCAACTACATCGTTATACCTTTTATCATCTAGGAACTTTACACTCCCGCTATACAACAAGTTCTTAACTTCTTTTATTATAGGAAGTTTCGCCTCCTGGTCTTTAGGAAGCATCCTGTTCACACTATAACATGAAGCAATTTCTCTGAACTTAGGTTCAAGTTTAGCCATCTTTTTTTCAATACTTTCGCAAACCTGTTCAGCTTCCTGAGGAGTATCTACGACGACAACTCCTGGAGTAAGGGATGTCCCCTCTCCAAACATCCGTCCTACCTTATCATCCCAATATGCTGTAGTTCCCTTCTCTACGCTCTGCACATTTCTTAATTTTGAGAAGTCTGTTTCATACCTGTTACTGTAGTAACGGACACCATACAGCGCTGACAAAACAACAAGGGTAAAAAAAACAAAATATGAAACCTTATAATGTTTGATTATGTATGGAGAGATATGCGTAAATATATTAAACTTTATTTCGAATCTTTTCTTAACATTCGTTCTATGGACTAGTTTTTCCCAAACAAAGATAAAGACCGGCAATAAAAGGACCGTATTGACCCAACATAAAGTACAACCAACAGCACCTATAAATCCGAACTGACTGAATCCTCTTGTATGTGCGAACATCAACGTAACAAAAGACACCGCAGTAGTTGTAGACGCCAGGAATGTTTGGACAAAAGTAGAATTGCTTGCAACCATCAGAGAATCAGTTACAGACAGACCATTTCGTCGCTCCTCGTAGTACCTGGCAAGATATATAACTCCATAGTTAACTCCGGTTCCAACGACCAGTGACGTCAAAAATGCTGTCTGAGAATTTAATTGGCCTATTTGCAAGTAAGTTAAACCCATAGTCCATACTGAACTTACGCCAAGCATCAATAAAAGAAGGAGAATAGAACTTAACGTCCCCAAGAAAATAAAGATAACAATACCTACAAGCAAGAACACAAGCGAGATAGTACTTACAACGTCAGTCATTATTACGTCATATTCTTCGACCATACTCTTAAAGTTACCGCAAAGATGAGCCTGTATGGAAGCGTGATAGTTTGCAGGAGGATGCTTATCCAGGATCTTTTCTACCGCTACGATAAGCTTCTTTGCATCGGTCATGCCTGCGGCACTCCCTTTAGGCTTTATCATTATGGCAAACAAAGTACCATTCTCACCAGTTATGTAGCCACCCTTAAAAGAATTCTCCGTTTTACCTGTTTTACCTTCGTACTTTTCCCTTATATCGTCTAAGCTAAAGTCTACAGGAGTTAAAAATTCTTTAAAGAAATATAGTGGATTGTTTTTCTTCTTCTCATAATCAAGTTTTGCAGCCAAACGATTTTTAACATCTATCAAGTCACCCTTTTCAAGATAAAAAAGAACGTTATCCTCGTAAAATTTTCTAATATCCTTTATGTTGTAATTTACATCTGTGACCATACTCTTAGGAAGTTTTTTAACGTCGGAGGCAACATCTTCAACATATTTTTTCCCTGCTTCAAAATCTGTTGTTTCAACGGCAATAATTAAATTACCTACGCCGCCTACTCTATCAATAACTTTTTGCAGATCATCAATACTTCTGTAGTTCTTGGGAAGTAATTCAAAAAAATCAGTTTTTACAGGCAGTTTTCTAGCATAGAACTGAGCAGCTAAAGTTATCGCTAATACTATTCCAAGTATGAAATATGGTTTGGAAAAGGCGAATTGATTGTATGTTGTTAGAAAGCTTCTTATGTAAGCTTTGAATCTATAATAGAAATCTTTCATGCTGCTTATATAACTCCAATAATATTTTTAAATTCTTATAACCAAGAGTAATAGCAGACTTGATGTTAATGGTCTATATTATTTATACCAACATTCATTCAAAGATATACTTAGGTAAAGGTTTTAAGTACTTGATTCCTTAACAATTTGCGATATGTGTTGTGCAAAAAGTTCAAATGGTTATACTTGTCCCAGGGCCAGTCGATGGAGGAATTTAGTTATGAGAGAAAAACAAATTAAAGTTCCATATTTTAAGGGCCATTTTTTACCAAATATGTTTTTTCTTCTATGTGGACTTCCTAAAGGAAGCATCGTTTCCATAGATGTTACTAAAAAATGTAATCTTCGCTGCAAACACTGTTATTTTTACAGATCACAACAAGAAGAAGAATTGTCCATAGACCAATGGGAGAACAGGCTCAAGGAACTGAAAACAAAATATCCTCTGCTTTATACAGCAACTTGGATAGGTGGAGAACCTCTATTAAGGGCAGATGTAATAGAACGATGTAAAAAATATTTTACACACAACCTTGTAGTAACTAACGGAACTGTTGAACTGCCAAGATGGCCTAATATGCACTATAACATATCTATCGACGGTGATGAAAACATGCACGACATGATACGAGGACAAAAAGGTCTATATTCCAAAATAATCAAGAACATCTCCAACAAACCGGAATTAAGAATGAGTGGAGCAATGTGCATCAACAGCCTTAATAAAAATACTATCGGCAAAGTACTCGAGGATTTTTATGATTCCAATCTTTCGGGATTCTTATTTGATTTTTATACACCAATGCTTGGTGCCCAAGATGACAATCTTTATATTGGTGGCAAAGAAAAGGACGAGATACTGGATCAACTGATAGAGTATAAAAGAGGGAAGTATTCTGAACTCATTTATCTGCCTGTAGCAAACATGGAGTACATGAAGTCATACAATATGCGCCGTACGATAGAAAAATGTCCCTTTAAAACAAAAGGACTTGCACTGAACACGGGCGGAAATATAAAGAAAAAATGTATGATGGGCGAGAATGCGGATTGTTCAAAATGTGGTTGTGTAGTTCCCTATTTCTTACATTACAAAGTGAACAAAAAAGAAATTGTAAGATCAATGGTAGAGGAAATTGGAGATAGACTCTCCGGCAGAAATGCATAACTCGTTTGACATCCGCTGAAGTAAGATGTTAAATCCCAGTTCATGATTAACTTGAAATTAACCCATCTTTTCTTTGCTAAATGTGAGCCTATTGTAATTGCCTGTGGAGAACTTAAAAGAGAGACATTTTTAGTTACACTAACACATAAAAATATAAGTGGGCTCGGTGCTGGAAATCCCTTTAAACCAATCACGGGAGATTCCCCAAGTGATATTGTCCGTGATGCAAAAAAGCTTCTCAAAATTCCTCTAGATCCAAAGAAAGACTCTATAAAAAAACTCCATGCGTTTTTGGACAAGAAAAATATAAAAAGTATGACGTTACGGTCAGCGATAGATGCTGCGTACCATGACTTGCTTGGAAAAACACATGGTGTACCCGTGTACAAACTATATTCAAGTAAAGAACACAGCGTTAAAAATTCTATTACTGTATACATAAAGGATTCTATAAAAAAAACTCAAAATAATGCTGTTAAGATCTATAAAAGTTTTCCGGATTTAAAGGTATTAAAAATTAAGCTGAATGGACAAGATGATATAAAAAAAGTCTCTGCCATCAAGAAAGTTTCTCCTAAAAACATGAATTTTGTTTTAGACGCCAACCAAGCATATGCAGATCCACGAAAGGCTGTTAAAATTCTAACCGAGATAAACAAAATACTAAAAAAAGTTATTCTAGTAGAGCAGCCTTGTCCCAAAAAAGATCTAAAAAGTTTAAGATACATTACAAATAATTTAAAGGGAATGATGGTTTTTGCGGACGAAGCAGCTACCAATCTTGAAGATGTAAAAAAAATAGTAGCAGCAAAAGCCGCTCATGGCGTAAATATAAAAATACAAAAGGTTGGAGGCATATATCCGGCAGTACAGCTTGCTAAATATTGTAAGAAACATGGACTAAAGATCATGGTAGGGGCGATGATCGAAGACACTGTAAGCCTTACAGCAGGAACACATTTTGCAATATCAAACAGCAATCTTATCTTAACTGATTTAGATACAGATATAGATCTTCCAAAATATATAGAGGGTGGAGCTTACATAAAAAACGGGAAAAGAAAGATACACAACAAAGCTCAAGGTCTGGGCATTACACTTTCTAATAAGCTTTTAGCAAAGTTTAAAGCGGACAATGAAATAATAACAAAAAAGCTACTGCATACTATATAGCAAACAGATTCGTCGTCGAAAAATTAGGTTCAGTCGTAAGATTTATGCCTAGTTTCCTAAGACCTGCTTCATCACCAGGTGTTGGAATATGCGTCATGTGCATTTCACAACCTCTAAGTTCTTTTAGCTTTTCTACCGCCAGTTGAACGGACAGATTAGTTGCAGCACTCATGCTAAGGGCAATAAGAGTTTCGCTCAAGTTAAGACTAACAGCTTTTGCGCCAAACACATCAGTCTTTAGATTACCTATAGCCTCTATAACCTGAGGAGAAAGCAAATGTATCTTATCCTGGATATCAGCCATAACTTTTATTGCATTTAAGATAACACTTGATGTCGCATGTATCAGGGATGAATTTTTCCCCGTAACAATAGTTCCATCGCTTAGCTGTATAGCGGCGCCACAATAAACGCCCTCATGCCCTTTCTTGCTCTTTTGAGCCTCCGCCGCCGCTTTTCTTGCATGAACTACGACCAGTCTATCTTCTTGTTTTATATTCATCTCTTCCATCAAGAGTTCAACTTTTTGTACAGTCTCTTTATCAACAAGCCCTGTTATATACTCACAAGAATATCTAAAGTATCTTCTTATTACTTCCTGCTTTGATGCTTCCTTAACAACGTCGTCGTTTACTATTCCAAAACCGGCCCTGTTAACACCCATGTCGGTCGGCGACTTGTACGTTACTTCCGTACCACCTATCCTTGCCAGTATCTTTTTTAAGACGGGGAAAGATTCTACGTCTCTATTGTAATTTATGGCCTGCTCACCATATGCTTCCAAATGGAAAGGGTCTATTAAATTAAAATCACCTATGTCGGCCGTAGCAGCCTCGTAGGCAAGATTAACTGGATGCTTTAGCGGGATACTCCAAATTGGAAAGGTCTCGAATTTTGCGTAACCACTTTTTACACCTCTTTTATGCTCATGGTAGAGTTGAGAAAGACAGGTTCCAAGTTTGCCGCTGCCAGGTCCTGGGCCTGTAATAACAACTAAAGGCTTTTTAGTCTCAATATACGGATTAGCGCCATAGCCCTCATCACTGACAACCACATCTACATCCGTGGGATAACCTTTAGTGTATCTATGCGTATAGACCTTTACACCTTGTCTCTCTAATTTATTCTTAAATATGGTTGCTGATGGCTGGTTATCGTAACGGGTTATAACTACGGCCGTAATACTTAAACCCCAATCCTTTAGGTCATCTATTAACTTTAAGGCATCTGCATCATAAGTAATACCAAAATCTGCCCTAACTTTTCTTCTTTCTATATCACCGGCGTAAATACAAAGAATCATGTCGGCCTTATCTTTTAATTTTTGTAGAAGTTTCATCTTAACATTTGGATCAAAACCTGGAAGTATTCTAGCTGCATGGTAGTCAAAAAGCAGTTTCCCACCAAATTCAAGATAGAGTTTATTGTCAAACTTATTAGCCCTTTCCAGTATGCATTCAGTTTGCTGTTTTAAATATTTTTCATTATCGAAACCTATTTTTTTTTGCACGTTTAGGTCTCCCTCTAAGAAAGACATATTCTGTTACTCACAAAGAGTATCAACAAAGCAAATTTTTCGAGAAGAGATAGACCCTTCTGTATTATTTATTATCTAAAACCAACAACAGGTTGTTCTAACCAGCAAGTCTGCTCAGGACCTGCCTCACCGACTTGATTAGAAAAATCAGTATAGAAAGTACCCTGCCCTGGAACAATAAGCGGGGACTCTAACGTTATAACCTGTTGAGAACTTGCACCAAGTGCGATAATTGCTTCTGGATTAGTCGTTAAATATGAATAAGTAATTTGTGCTACTGGTGCAGTATAGGTACCATCTCCTGTGATGAATGAACCATCTTTATTCATATAAGGAGCTATCGCATCAGTTTTGAAAAGATCTTCTGTATACGTAGTATCAGAACAATGTGTCCACGCTGCTATTGCTACAGCGTCAGGTATAAAATATTGAATATCGCTAGATTTTATAATGATACATTTGTATGTTCCATCTGCAGGTGATCCAGAGAAAATAAGATCACCATTGTAGAAGTCTATTTCCTTACCAGCATCACCATGATCCTGTAACAGGACTGCGTCTGAACAATCCTCGTTAATACTAATCCATGCAGTATAGAATGTTTGTTTAAGAGATGTAGGAGAACCTATAGTGTTACCTATAGTAGTCGATGAAGCCGTTGCGCTTGACGAGCTGTAAACGACGTATGCACCATCAGTACTAGTACCTCCGCATGATGCAAGAACGAAAACAAATGCAAAAAGGAAAAAATAGCCCTTTTTCATGATCTTTACCTCCCTAATATTTCTTTATATTTAATCAATACACCTAAATTATCTTATTGTCGAAGATTGATTTAAAGGAATTTCAATCAGGAAAACGATACCGTAGACCGAAACCAAAGCCAGTCAGGAAACAACACTCAGTGCCAGACCGTGCTACTTACACAAAGCAGGCACGATACCTTTTTGGTAATGAGCGTTCATTTGCTCCTCTGTAAAGTCCCCAAAACATTCTTTTAATAGATCACAATTCAAATATTGCAATTTCACTTCATATGAACCCTTTGGTTCACGTCCGCTCTCTACAGAACCAGTCATAGAACCAATACATTTGGTAATTATATTATTGTTTTTGGAATCAACTACGTTAGTTGGTTCACAATATTGTAAAAATAGTTTTTCCTTTTGTTCTTCAAAAGTTTTTTCCGCCGTTTTAGCATCTGGCAGCCCTCTATAAGTAGTATCTATCTTGATAGCTTTATCAGGAGCTCCTTTTATGTAAGTAACTGGACTTCCTTTTTTGAAACACGAACCAAGATGTTGCAAAAGAATTCCTTTCTCTTTAGCAAATAAATTTATGGAAAAGAAAAACACAACAACAAATAATATTTTTTTCATTTATCACCTCTAATTATCTTGTGTTTTATCAAGAGTTACCTATAAAGTCTACTCATTCGCGTTGTCGACATTGATACTATCGCTTTATACCAATATGCATTCAAAGATATACTAACTTAAATGCTTTAAGGGTTATGACTTAAGACTTATCTTTTTTGGTTATTGTCGTAGTGAGCGTAACAATTCTTAGGTCCGACGTCGCGTTAAGCATTTGTTGGCTGATTGCTAGCCCGGGCTAGGGCTAGCCAATATAAAACGGTGGACCTTATGAATTGTAGCGAACAAAGACCATAACCAAAAAAAATAAGTCTTAAGTCATGACCCTATTGTTGTTACATTAGCATATCTTTGAATACATGTTGGTATTAATCCCATAAATCCGAGGTATCAAAGACCATTGACGCTGCTATCTGGTTTTGCTCTGTAGAAGGATCAAACCCCAATTTAAATGCAGAGTCTAAACAAGACTCGTCAGGCACGGAATTCGTGTCCTCTATAAAACTGAACATTATTTTTGACCCACAGGATTCCTGAGCTGCATGTGGATCATCTGCCATTGGAAGAGTAAAAGCGGTACCATGTGCAGCATCAGTCATCTGAACAAAATACTGGTTACTTCCGGCAAAATGAGTTGCAAAAGTTTGGGCCCAAGCGAAAGGCGTTTGACCGTCTATATTACTATTCATCATTAGAACGGGTGCATTTGTGCTACCCCATTTCCCGATATTCCCATCAGTATATAAAGGCCAGACGTCAAGCGCGAATATACTCGCTGTGGGCAAGGCAGCATCTTCTGAAACATACGAAGCGTTAACGATAGCCTGCGCATCATGAACGGAAAGTCCTTTCCAAAGTTCCGAGAGAACAATGTTCGTTGCAAGTTCATTTGAATTCAACGCTGTATAATCTACGAAAGACGATAATAGACTATTTGCACTAATCGGAGCCGGAACATAATGCATCATGTGATCTATGGCTGTAACGTCGTTGGCAGCACAACGGTTTATTCTGTATATAGCCGCTGGTATTACCGAACGAGAATATATTCCTTCAACAAGTTTACCAAATTTCTGACGCAGGGTATCTCGCGTAAACAATGTTTTCATATCAGCACATAGCGTACCTGCATCTCTTTTACTAAAAATAACGCCCATAGCAGTCCATGGATCCGCATCTATGGAAGCTAGTTTACTCTGGCACAAGGTATCGTCTGCGCAAAGATCCATAATCTGCTTTCCCGCCTGGTTAATGTTCGTGTCATAATCATCAATAGCGCAAGCACCTGTCGCACAAATCGAATCAAAAATAAATCCATCTACGCTGTTTGGATAAAGTTGAACATATCTATGAAGCCAATATGTTCCATAAGACAGCCCATATATATATACTTTTTTACCTGACTCTCTCATCATCTCAATAGCGTAATTTACATCGTGGGCAGCATTAGTGGTAGAGAATTGAGCAAGATCAGCACCCCAGATTTCTTCCAGTTGAGAGACACACGCAGTAGCATTGGAGCTATCTACATCGGAATTACCAGCCGCAGGACATGTAAGTTTTGTTGAATTACCAACACCTCTATGTTCAATAGTATAAAAATCCCAATCAGGATGTTGCGTCCTCATCGACCTAAAAAGAGGTGCAAAAACGACGTTAGTGTCACCAGGGCCTCCCTGCAAAAACCAGATCTGCCCTTTTTTATTGTCAGATGTCCCTTTCACACGATAAACCATTTCCTGAATATCTCTCTTCGAAAAAAAGGAGGTATGTTCAGTAAGAGGAACATCTATCAAAGCACACTCAGTCTCTTCACCAAGATAATCAGGGCATGATTCCCAATTAACCGATGATGAACACGAAACAATATTTAGTAACATTATAAGAAGCAAAATATATCTACACATAAAAAAGCCTCCGCATATACGATCATAACTCTACATGAACGGTGTAAAAGGGAGCAGAATAAGGTTTTTTATTTTTTTTGCACCATGTGATAAAGTTTTACCTGCTAAATATCCCACCGTATATGCTGTATCAAATTCCGGTTTTACTATTGAGCCCGTTAAATGAATACAAAGCAATGATCTTTCCTGTCCCTCTAACTTAACAGCTGAATAGGAAAATTCATTGTACGGCACAATAAGATCGGCATACATGTTCAGGTTCTTATCAAACCCTATCTCTCCTTTCCCCGTTGCTTCATATTCACCTTGTTTAGCAAAAAGTTTTTCTATGTTTACTTTCTCTTTTTTAATATTGTAAACACCCTGCAAGGTCTCCCAGCCCAAATCATTCCCAAGTATTTTTTTGTTCTTTTCCGGCGTCATCCCGCTGAGCTTATCTGCTAATTCCTTGCTCATAACAGTGCTCAATTCATGTGAGCTGTATATGAAATCATCTATAGAAAAATCACCTTTGGCGACTAAACTCTTTATTATCGGCCTCATTGAATATCCTGAAGTTGAGAAGTCAAGATCGCCGGATAAGTTACCGGCAGTAACACCTTTGACATCTGGCAGAAAGATCGTTACTGCATTCTTTACATCAACTCCCTTGAAATCTATATTGCCAACGTAAGTAGGTTCGTCCGTGTTCAATCCAATCTTAAAATTCCCAGACATAATACCATGTAAAAGATTTAAATTAAGTTTATCTAAAGCCAACTCCTCTTTATTAAAACTCCCTGACAAAATAAAATTATTCAGTTCTAGTTCTTTATAGATAATCTTATCGATCTTTGAATTAAGTTTTACACTGTATTTACCAAAACTTTTTTTCAAAGATTTTATATTCTCGTCGTGCAGGACAGCTATATCTGCGTTCTCTACATCGTCTGATATTTCTGCTGTCGCCATCTGTTTTTCCTGGGAAACACGCGGATTAATAGTTATTTTAGGTGAGTAAACATTCACATAAATAAGACGTTTATTCTTTCCACTATTATTCACCTTTAAAGCGATACTGTTCTTTTTGTTTTCAGCCACATATTTAAGGTCCGCATTGATCTCTGGTAACAATTTAGTAGACATAGATTCTTTTAAGGACATGTTACCCTGTAACGTCCCGGATAAGTTATGACCTTTTAGGAAAGTTATTGTACTTCCCAAACTTGATACATGAAAATTTTCTGGAAAAACAACGTTCAAATAAAATTCTGGTGAAAGATTCATATAATTTGAGACACGACCATTAACACTAAAAAAATCGTCCAAAAGGGAAATGGTCATGTTCTTTAAAGTTACTTTTGTCCTAAGGTCCGTTTCTACAATCATCCCCACATTAAGAATGTCACCTTTTTTCTTATCTATCGCGTTTGTTCTTATAAGGAGCCTGGTTGCATCAACGTTGGCCTTAATATTAGATTTGTTCTCAGATTCAAATACTACCTCTGCGAACACCTTGAGGTCACCATTGATCGTCGCTTCCATTTTTTTATAATCAACAGGCAAGTTAAGTTCTAGACTCATTTTTCCGACGAGGGGATCAATATCCATATTAAGATCCAATCCCTCTACGTCAACAGAACCCTTTGGTGCTGTGTACTTAAAACTTGCATCATCTATGTCGAGAGTAAATTCTTTTGTAAGAAAAGATTCAAAAATATTACCTGACCCACGCTTCCTTTCTTTTTTTTCATCCTCTTTTTCAAACACATCGTTTATATTGGTCGTCTTCCCGTCGGAGACAATATTAAGGACCGGTCTCTCAACATGAAGATTGATCAATGGTTTTCCCATGATCAGCGTAAAGATATCAAAACTCAGTTCAGCGCTTTTACACGCCAATATTTCCTTTCTATCAAAAGTTGATGAAGACTTGAACGAAAGGTCCTTGATATTAAAATGTACTAAAGGAAAAAGATGAAGCTTTAAGCTACCCAGATTCAGTTCGCCCTGTGTATTCTCCTTTACTGTCTTAATTGCATAGTTTTTTATGCGTTCTCCGCCCAAAAAGAAATAAATAAGCCCGACACTTATTAACCACAAAACAAGCAGCAGTATCAGTCCAAAACCACAGTACTTAAAAAATTTCCTCATAGCTATATTAATACCATTTTTAAGTAATGTTGGTAATAATTTCTTAAGAAATCAATGATAGACGGAATACCGTACAAATGCTATTTTTTTAAAATATTTTAGGGGGGGCTGTATGAACAAACTTCTTTCTGTTACGATTTTATTTACGACAATCTTGTCAACATTAGTCGGATGCTCATCTGGGAACGATCTGCGACCACTTTCCGCATATGATGGTGCCGTGCTCTATACGACAACAACCTCCGAGGGCAACGGTCACATAAAGGTCATAAAACTTCAAGGTTCATTCACTGATATGGGTCGACAATATGGACATCTATTAAAAGATAACCTCGCTGCTTATTATCAGGATATAGTTTTGAACTATCTTATAGCTGAAAAAGGACATACTTATAATGAACTTTTAACAAGTGCCGTAGCTTCATATTCAACAGCTATGCAAGAAACTCAGGATTTTATGCAGGGAGCCGTTGAAACGTCAGGCCTCACTCTTGCCCAGCTCCAGCTGATAAATGCATCCATGGTTTCAGCGATCTATGGTTGTTCAGCAGTAGCTGCATGGGGAGAACATACCAGCGACGGGCCTTTAGTCATCGGACGAAATTGGGATATGGTACCACTAGATAGATTCAAGGACTATATGATGGTTGTCGTCTATAATCCCTCCACAGGAAATTCAGTTGCCGATATAAATTACATAGGACAATTCCAATTCTTCCAATCTGCAATGAATGATAAGGGGCTGTGGATAGATCTGCAGAATGGGAGTATGATGTCGTCGGCAACAGATGATACAAAACAAGATGCGAATAAAGCGATATTACAATTCCTGATGAGCGATTCAACAATGGATGAACTAAACACCTCGTTTATGGCTAACGGAGCAGATGCCTCCTTTATAATGACGGTAGCAGACCCGAACGTTGCCTACTCATATTTTTGGTGCACACAAGGAACATACAAATTTACTGAGAGTGATCAGTCAGGACTTCTTTCAACGTCCAAACCATTTTGTGGAATACCCCGGGACATGGACTATCAATGCTCTGTCTCCCGACCCGGCAACACAGGCCTATACTGAGCAGCGTCGAATCAACTGGTTAAATCTCGCGAACTCATCCACATATAATGGACTACTTACCGCAGAGACAATGAAAACAATGCTCGAGACAACGATCCCAAATGGCGGTGGAAGTTTTCCTACATCCGGTTACAACGTAGAGACTGTGTATCAGATAGTGGCGGTACCACAAACTCGTCTTCTATGGATACGACTACCGAAATATTATGGATGGGAAAAGGTAGAACTTAGCGAACTTTTTGAGTAGGGTATAATAAGAATGACATAAAAGCTGTTCTAGATTATTTTATTGAGATGTCGTGAGTAATGAAACCAGACGACAAATATGTTTGGCTTCCAATTATAAATTAAAAATAATTAGGAGGAAAAATGTCAGACACTATTTTTACACAAGAGTCAAAAGACTTTATAAATGCTTTACAAAATGCTCTTGGAACTCAAGCTGATTTTCTTGAAACTATTATTATAAAACAAATAAATGACCTTAAAATTATTAATAAAGAAGCAGAGGTGTTAGACGTAGGCGTAGGGTCTGGACAACTTATTTGTAAGCTTGCTAATCATTTTAATAAATTTAAATTTACAGGAATAGATATAAATAAAAAAATGTTAGATGAAGCAAAGAAACGTTCTCTTAAATATAAACAAAAAATAGATTTTAAGCACATATCATTTTTTGATTACAGACCAAAAAAGAAATTCGATTTAATTATATCTAACCATGCGATGATGTTCTTAACCAAACGCTATTCTGAAGTATCACAGAAACTAACTGAATTATTAAATGTTAATGGCCGTTTTTTCTCTGGAGATAGTATTGGGGTTACTACTTTTTATCCAGAAAAATTAAATATTTTAAAAAAGTTGTTAGATGCAAATGATCAACTGATTATTTCACAAGGTGGAACTCTCGATCCAGGAATAATGCTTGCAAGCTATATGGAAAAATATGGATTTAAAAATATCAATTTAGATATCAAATTTTTGCATAAATATAATACCGACAACGATAAATATATAAAATATATTTTAGCTTGGGGAAAAACAATATCGAAGATTTCACCACATTTATTTAGTAAAAACGATTATGCCGAATTAATAAATATTGTAAGAAATAAGAGGGAAAATATTGGTGCTTTTTTACTTATTCCACAATCGTATGTTGTGGCTACTTGGAAAGGTTAATGAATTACGATTAAGAGCCATAATAGGCTATTAATAGCTGTCAGAGGACCATAAGGGTACAAAAATAAGTAGCGTGATTTTTGAATGAACCAAAATTAATAAAGCAGGTCAATAAGATAATAAACATCACCATTACTTTTGCAGTCTTATTTCTTGCTTTTCTGAATAACAAGCTTTTATTTCTACATTTCGTGATATAAAAATATCCTATAAAATAACTTTATTCAAATTACCCTCTATAACAACTGGCTTCATTGCAATTATTTCTGTCTTATAATATGGAATTTCTGGGATTGGATTCAATAAATAAATCGGTTTATTAAGAATATAAGCAAAACCCATTTCTAAAAACGTGTTTCCACCAATATAGTTTTTAACACCATTACGATCATAATTAAGGACCAAAACTACATCACAATTCTGAATCACATTCCAATGTACACGCATAGCATCTTTATTGTATTTATGTTCTAGCTTTAACTCCTCTTTTTGTTCATCGCTTAGGCCGACAAATTTATCATTGAAGCTTGACGGATATGCTTCGTGTCATCTTTGTTGGTACCACTGCTGCACCTCTTTCGCTTTTTCTGCTAATTGCATGCTGTGGCATATTGCTATTTTCATATAAATACCTCAACCTTCATATAACATATTATTGCAAATTTTGTTACACGTGTTACAGTACCTGCATGCACTCCAAACCTAAGGCTGAGAATATAATAAAGCTATATAATCTTGAACCTTTAACTATTGAGGGCGGATATTTTAAAGAGCTCTATAGATCTAACACGATATTCAACACAGATGATGGTTCACGAAGTGCTTATACGCACATCTATTATCTTCTTAAAAAGGGACAAATTTCTAGCCTACATAGACTTAAATCAGATGAAATCTGGCATTTTTATTCTGGAGATTCAATCACAATAATCGAGATCTCCCCTGAAGGTAAATTAAAAACAGAAATATTTGGACCAGACGTTACTAGACATAAAGTTGAATACTTATTCCCAAAAGGTCATTGGTTTGGAGCTTATTTAAATCCAGAAAGTGAATGGATATTGCTAGGCGCTACAGTAGTACCTGGGTTTGAATACAGCGATTTTGAGTTAGGAAATAGAAAAGAATTAATAAAACAGTACCCAAATTTAAGGGAACAGATAATAAAACTAACATAGATTATGAAAAAAGCGTTCATAGAAGAATTAAAATTGTGTTTAGACCTCTGGAGCAAGCAAGGTTTTTGCAATTTTGGAGGTAAAACAAAGTGTGAGCGATGTGCTGTCCCTTATTTGCTCTACAAGTTAATTACGGGTGAGGTCATACACAAAAAACTAACATTGGACAAATGGAATAAGAAATATGACCCAATCATTTAAACTCAAATCCGATATTTACCAGTAACTCAACTTATTCCCGTATCGGGAGATGGGTTACATCTGTTAACTTTATTATTAAATCTTTAGGTAGAAAACCCAATAAATTTCTGGAACTAGGAAGCGGCTGCATAGAACCCATATATTTTTCAAAATTATTACCTGCTAATAGTGTTTTAGTTGCGGTAGACAGGAATCAAGAAATTCTTAATTACTTAAACGAAGAGGAAACAGTTAAATTTATTCGTTTGACTGTAATTATTACTCTTGAAGAGTAAGCTGTACTAAAAAGATAAGGTCTGAGGTCCGTAAAAAATATTTTACTTTACACTCTTTTAATGGTAACTTTATTTACCATATGGTAAATAAAGTTACCATTAAAAGAGGAATTATATGCTTTTTAAAAACTCCTTAGACAGCATTCTGGGACAATCATCTAAAGTTAAGATTTTAAGATTTCTTAATTCTACAAAAATAGAATTAAACGGCAGGGAAATAGCCAAGTCAACTGGACTATCACATGTACAATGTCATACCGCCTTACGGGACTTGGCTAAACATGGCGTTATAACTGTTAGGAATATTGGGCGCTCAACTGCATATAAGATAAATAGTGAACACATTTTATATAAAGAATTACTTAGACCAATGTTTGATTCAGAAACTACATTAATAAATAGACTAATAGACATTGTTGCCGCTGGTACAAAAAAATTTAAACCAATAAGCATCATGATCTATGGTAGTACTACTAAAGGCACAGCCCGACCAGATAGTGATTTAGACATGTTAATAATATTCCCAGATAATTCAGACCTTAAAAAAATAGCAGAAAAAATAGACTCTATAGAAGAAGATATAAGCAATAAATTTGGTAACCAACTCTCCCCTGTTTTGATTAAGAAAAAAGATTTTCGGCGAAAATACAAACAAAAGAACAACTTCTATATGGAAATTATTAAAACTGGAAAGGTTCTATACGGAAAAACTATTTCGGAGTTACTATGAAAACAGCCAAAATAGCAAAAGCACTTTATAAAAATTATTTACAAAAAGCACTAGAATTTAGGGATACGATGAGAAACAGCCTCTCATCATCAAACTGGAATGCAGCTGCTCTTAACGCTATACATACAGGCATTTCTGCCAACGATGCTGTATTAACTTGTTTTCATGGAATTAGAAGTATTAGCCCTAAACACGATGATGCTGTAAAACTACTCAGAGATTTGATGAAAGACGAAAAAGCAAAAACAGCAGCAAATCATCTTTCCAAATTGATATACGCCAAGAACCTTGTAGAGTATGAATCGAGATTATTTTCTCAATCGGAAGCACATACAATAGCTAAACACGCCGAACGTTTTGTTGAGTGGGTTGAGTCAGTTTTATCTTAACTATTCATTTTAACTCTCTATTAATTCATGTATATGTCCATGAAGTGACATAAAAGGCTGCTTATTTAATAAAAATTCATATTTTGACCTACAGCAGACAAATCTGGATCGTCTCCATTACGCTACTTCATTACAAATTCTTTAATTTTTCCTGCATGTCAGTACTTAGTTGTTTCACAAGCTCGGCGTTGTACGAAGCCGTAGGTAATAGAGCTATTGGATTTTTGTATATCTGCTGAGCCGCAACAGCATAAGTACGTCCTATCGCCGCTAATGACCCATCCCCGAATTGAGTATCAACGTCGGTAGCAAAGATGGAAATAGTATTATCGCTATTACGGGAGATCTTGAAAGTACGAAGCTGCTGAGGAAAATCCTTTAACGAAGATGTTTCAACCTCCCAAAAACCCAATTCAGGACGAGTTTCATCGGGTGATCTGAATGCAGTAACTGTATTATAATGACGATGTCCTGCTAACCACAAGATGAGATTAGGATATGTATGGAGTTTAGCGATCAACATTTCCTCGAAGGTTGGGTTCCAACACATCATGGAAGGTGCTGGTTCAACTCCTATCGGAACGTGTGCAGCGATAATCATGAGCTTCCCTTCTGCCTGACCCTTATCAAGTTCACTCACTAGCCAATTATAACGTTCAGTATCAAGTTCGCCATGCCCGTAGCCGTAAGAGCCTGCCCCATATCCTAGAGCAATGGGATCATTGGGGTCGTCGTCACTCTGGGTATCATCTAAAACAATGACCTTGATAGGGACATCCGACTTTGGCTCAAAACTATAGCAAGCAAATCCAGTGTCTGCGTTAGACTGATCAAATCCATGTCCTACCGGAGTTGAAGATGTAGTTAAAAATTCACTGATCCATTCTTTCCTGGACAATGAACGGCGGTTAGGATCAGCAGCAGATACCTTTGGATTTTCTGTGAATTCACTGACAGGCCCTGAACCTATTATGTCACCGTAAGGTGTGCTCCCATCAATAGCGCCTTGATAGTAACCGCGGCTATCTGCACCAAGAGGATCGATGAAAGGAATACCTAAGTTGATTATATCATCACCAACGAGATGTTGTTTTATGTAATCATTTGGCACCAAAAAACCTAACCAAAAATGATCGTGGTTGCCTAGCGCCTGATACCAAGGAATCGTCTCATCAAGTCCTGCCGCCTGGTAAGGTTTCTGATAATCGATGGTATCAGCTCCGTCATGAGCACCGGAACTTGGAGTGATCACTTTTCCGTCAAGAACGTCGATATACCATCTTAATTCGTTATATTGAGTAGCGTTACACGCATCACCCAAAGAGATGCCAAAATCAAATGGATATTCTTTATGAAGTGCGTTTATCGTCTGGACAGCTGCATCCAAAACATGGGTTGAGTAAAGCATCCCCGCTGAATATGCCGAAGTAGAACCACCTTTGTCGAACAAAGTGATCCCCTGAGCAGGAGATTCCTTATCAATGATGTGGATATCGGTAATTGTGAAAAAATTCAAAAGTTTTGCCGTCTCACCGACCCCTGTAGCGCTGTAAGTTGTTGACATTAGGTCAAGGCGTTTTACATAGTCAAGACCCGGTCCATAATGCCATTTACCGTAGCCGTTCTGTTCATATTTTGAAATTTCATAAGGCAAGATGTTTTCTGAACCCGAAGGTATTGTATCAGGCACGACCGTTCTCCAGCGTGTTGTCTGAACACCGCTGCCACAACCACCACAGCCACCACAAGCAATAATGAACATGATCATGAGCATCATAGATTTACGCATTCTGCCCCTCCTATTCTGGCGTTAACTAACAAATTAACCGTATCTTACTATCAACAGTCATAAATACTATCAGAAAGAATTAAAGTGTTGCCTATGTGTCCGGAATGTACCCTTTCATCGTTTTCATCCTATTTCAGGTATCCGTTCCCGCAATTAACGCAAGATAGACTTTTAAAATTTTTCCAAACAACTTGAAAAGATAACATCGCAAGATTATAGTTATCGTATGAAGAAATGGTACGAGTCACTCTTTGAAAATTACGCCGTTAAATACGACAATGAGGTCTATACCCAGGGCACTCTTGCCGAATGTGACTTTATAGAAAAAGAAATAAGTCACAATAAGTCGCTAAAAATATTAGATATAGGCTGTGGGACCGGAAGACACAGCATCGAGCTCTCTAAAAGAGGCTACAACCTAACAGGAATAGACCTCTCAAGCTCCATGATAGAGGGTGCAAAAAAAAAGGCAGCCTCGCTCTCGCTTAATATAGATTTTAAAAGACTTGATGCAAGGAACCTTCCCTTTAATGAAGAATTTGATCTAGCGATAATGATCTGCGAGGGTGGTTTTTCATTGATGGAAACGGATGAGATGAATTTTGATATACTTAAGAGTGCAACCAAAGCATTAAAAAACAAGGGGAAATTCATCTTTACTACACTCAATGGATTGTTCCCAATCTTCAACTCAGTTAAGGATTTTTATCAATCGAATTCAAAGGAAGGCAACTCAAGTTGTGGAAACAACAGCTTCGATATAATGACTTTTAGGGACCACAACATCGTTACATTTACTGACGACCTTGGAAATAAAAAAGAATTGAAATGTGACGAAAGATATTATGTACCAAGCGAAATAACGTGGATGCTTAAATCCATCGGTTACAAAAAAATAGATATATACGGCGCAAAACTGGGAGCCTTTTCGAGGAAGGACAAACTTAGTACCCAAGACTTTGAAATGTTAGTAATCGCAGAGAGGTAATGGTCGGGGAGATCCTGTTTCATTGTGTTTAATGTTTCTATTTGCGCAAGATAGCGCCACTACATCCACCTCTTTTCACAAAAATCAAGATTCTTTTATAAATCCCCCTTGACGTTAATTGTGTGGTTCTGATAAAAGAGCACTCATAACTTATTCTGGAGGGCTCCAAAAAATGAAGAAAGTATTATTGTTTTTTGCCATCTGCCTTTTTCTTTTTGCTTCAAATGTTTTTTGTCAAAATTCAAACAGCAAACAACTGGTAGATGCTTTCAGAAAAGCAGATCTAGTAAAATTAGAAGAACTCGCTAACCAAGGAGCTAAGTTAACCTCTGAGAGTCGCGACGAACTCTGGTTAAGCGGAACATACGTAGACCAAATAGAAGTTAAGGCTCTTGCAACTGGCGATATCAAAACTCTAAAAATTTTAAAACAGCTTGGTGTCGATTTTAATAATTTTGTATTTGACGGTTCTTTTACTTACCCTATTACACTAGCTGCTTTTGCTCGTCAGATAAAAACAATGAACTTCCTACTCAGCGATGGAATTGATTATCGTTATAGTCTGCCTAGTACATCTACATATGCAGAACTTGATAGAAGGCTGTCTAGCTCTAATAACAGTGACACAAAAGATTTTTGTAAGGTTTTTATAAGTTGTAAGGATCTTTTTGGTGAAATTTCTGGGAACTTAATAAGAGGCTATTTACCATATCCTGATAGAGTCGTGTCTACAAACGAGCTTATTCAAGTTTTGAAAACAATTATGCGCCATGCGGTAGAAGTTAACGACACTGATTATATAGATAACATAACTACAAGATTCAAATTGGCAAAGAATGCAAATTATAACAAGCAATATAATGACGATCGCGAAGTAATACAAGGCGTGCAAGTAATTCATGAAATCCTTGTAGACGCAAGACAATGGGCTGCACACAAAGGCAAAGGCAACTCAGACATATATAAGACACTGTACAAGGCTACTTTAAACTAAGTTTAAGAAAAAAATAAGGATATAATAAGAGCCTGAAAAAACAAACCTCAGGCTCTTGTATTTTTAAAAAGAGGATTGGTCGGGGAGACTGGACAGCAGATCTAAAAAACTAAAAGTCAAAGCCAGTCAAGGTTTCGGGGTATCAGCGAAGTAGCCACGCTTTTTCCATTTTCATCGTATTTCATCCTGTTTCATCCTATTTCAGGTGTCCATTCCCGCAAAAGAAATATCACCTTTTCCTAAACTCTTTTGAAACCTTCCTTATTAAAAAGAATATTAACAGGGTCACTGGCGCGGTCATAATGAACGCTGAAATATAGGATATAAACCCTCCAAATAAAGAGCCCCTCATGTTTTCTGGTAACAAAAACACAATAGCTACCAAATAATTTAGTATGACTTCTCCTACATTAATTAACATATTTTGGAACCAAGATGTTGCCCCCCGTTCAAAAGCATTCATCGCGACAGAATAAGAATAAAAACTAAAAAAGAGCAAGATCACAGACAACACCAAATTAGAAAGAAGCATAATAACAATCCTTCTTTTGTTAAAATTTAAAAACATTTTCCCTCCTTAATCACAATTAACTCCTTATTGTTCTTACACTCCGTCTCACAGTCTAAAGTGCCAAGACCTATTTTCACGCCAATTCTATTATTTGCGTAATCCATTATCGATTCATCACAAGGATTCGGCACTGAAAACTCATGATAATCAGAATAATCTAACGCAACTGTTTGTCCTAATTTGCGTGTCAACAAACAGGTCCAATAGCAGTGACGAAACGCATCACCTACACCGTTGTGCAGATCAGGACACAACTTCTCTGCTCTACGCAGGGCATTTTGGCTCATTTTATAAGCAACCAATATACGATATAGATTTTTCGGCCATTTTTTTAATTTAATCCAAAAACTGGGATTTCTTATTTGTTCACAATCAAGCGCAGAGGTTATCTTAATTTTGGGTGGGTGCGCTAAAATATTTTTTGCGTCTTCTATAACTTTTTTATTTATTTTGCTTCTTAATTCTTCCGGCGTGTTTATTCTGCATTCTGGATTATTAATCAAATATCGAGTAATAACAAAAGCAGCAACTTGATCTGTCATTATGGGAATATCGTAGATGTAACAACCATCATAACCAGTATAATCAGGATCAGACCATTTTGTTATACAATGATCCAGCCACTTATAAATTCCCGTTAAGCTCCTCATCTCACAAGGCTCTCCGCCCCATGCATAAATCCTAAGAAAAGAGGATACCGCTATACATTGTTCTAAAGTCAAACTAGCCCGATCTTTTTTATCAAGATAATCAACTAGCCATTCTCTAAAAGGGACCAGACTTGAATGAACATATCCGACATCTTTTATATCAGAGGGAGTCGACCACTGTTTTTGGTTATCGCACCCTAAATCTTTGGAAGTACCATAAGCAAATAAAAAGTTTGGTAATATCAGGCTATCCAGAATGATAATATAAATTTTTATTCTAATTTTCATTTTATTTCATCAACAAACTATCTAATTCCTCTACAATTTTTGTTAATTTTTTCCACGCATGTTCAAAATCAATACTATTATCCACGGACAGCGCTACACTATTCCATGACAATTTAACAAGACTTGTATCAATAGTTTTTAAGTAATCAGCAAATGAATGCGGAAAAGAAGTCTGTCTATTCTGAAATGTTTTATTTAATGCAGAAAAAATTTCATTTTTATTACTAATAGCATCGTACAATATTACTAAATCAAAAACATCTTTTGCCCTAGAATTAGCAGACCCTCTTTCAACTATTGTTTGTAATTTTTCTGAGAATATAAACTCAAGTGGATATATACTCCAAGAAATCGGATTATTTGTTTCAATCAAGCTGTCCATATTTATAGGATTAATATTTTTTGGAATTACATCACCAAAGCCAACATCTAGATGCAGCCTCGAGAGTTTTTTAACTTGGTTATCTTCAGGAATTTCATCTATCTGAAAAGCACAATCAAATCTTATTCCTCCATATTTACCTTGTTCTTCTAACATTTGAAGCTTTATGTCCCCATACCAAAAACCATCCTTTAAATCTCTTCTTAGAATGTCTGGAATACAATTGATAATTCTGTTTTTATCAATTCCCTCAGCCAAGGCATCAATGTTTCGTGTAAACCTAGAACTAAACAACGTTTTCAATAAAACGAAGCCACCTTTAAAGATAAGATGTTCAGATAAATCAGGATCAGATTCAAGCCTTGCTATAATTCTTTCAATAGCTACAATTATTCTTAAATCATTAATTGGCATCTTCTTTAACGAGGCTATCTTTTTAAGTTTTAACATTATATTAGACATTAAATAAAAGCCTCTATTATGGATTTTATCCTATTTTTGTATCCAAGTTCACCAGCCATCTTCCACACCTTATCTAATGTTGTTATCTTGTCTTTAAGAGCTTTCCTTAGAGCAGACATAGAAATGTCTGAACCCAACATCCGTCGATAAACGATAGCTTCAACAAGGGTTCTCTCTATATTTGTAATACTGTATGTTCTTTTGTTCTCTATCCCTATATTCCACTTGGGATTTTTTCTACGAAATAATTTTATATTAGCTACTGAAGTTCTTTTTTGAACAAGGACCATCAACCAAGTTTTTTTAGCTATATGATCAGTTAATTTATAATACTCTAATGCAGAGAGCATACATATGGCACAGGGTTTACCAATAATCGCAGTAGCTGTAATGAAATTGTCATCTTCAGAATAATTTGTGCCATCTTTTTGATACACGCCTCTGGCAACTTTTTCAATTACACCTTCCGATATAAGTTTTCTAAATCTATAATACCCTAAACCTAATTTTTCTAAATCTTTAAAACCAAATCTTTGTTTATTTAATCGTTCTAACTTGTTTTTATAAGACGACATATCTACAAAAGATGACACAAAACAAAAAACGTGTCAAGTTATATTGTAAAAGTGCAGGGAAATCCTTTTGCCGAAAAAGTGTTGGTTCTCCATCATTTAAGGGGGCGTGCATAACATTTGGTATAATTGGTATTGATTAGAAGCCAAGAGTACCAAGGAGGTTATACATGCCCTTAAGTAATAGTATCGTAAGTATCGAAGGATATAA
>Ga0247841_10000563_pt1 | contig 95034 bp, 92 predicted proteins | sample LaCruzMarch2015__2_FD_192410 | JGI IMG/M metagenome (GOLD analysis project Ga0247841, IMG submission 192410) | Freshwater microbial communities from meromictic Lake La Cruz, Castile-La Mancha, Spain - LaCruzMarch2015_18m | ecosystem: Environmental > Aquatic > Freshwater > Lake | place: Spain...
TCGTCCATCGGATGCCTCCCTTTTTGAACTTTGAGCGGTTCAGAAAGGGGAGGCTCTGATATACTCCCGGAAATGTCAAACTTTTGGAGTCCCCCGGCAGAGCCGGGGGTTTACTCATTATTATTATCTTCTTTTGCCCATTTGGTTTGCCCCCAACACATCTCTCCTTCGGCAAACTTCTTGCTTTCATAAATTTTCTCTGGTCTACAGTATTTGTTTGACCCAGAACCGTGTTTGAGCTTCAATGGTGAAATAATGTCTGGGACTTTATTGCGCCGGTAAATATCATAAGGTACTCGGTCAAAATGGAGCAGACATGGCGGTACTAGACTTTCACCTCCACGTTGGAACCAAGCATCATTGGAATCCGTGGGTAATTTCTTTTTTTCAGGAGAATAATCCTGAATATATTAAAAGATTTGTCGATGAAATTACGCCCGTGGAACTCCTTTCATACTTAGATGGTCAGGCGATCGACCATGCAGTTGTACTGGCCGAGTATGCTCCTTTGGCCACGGGGGTGGTCACAAATGAATTTGCTGGCAAATTTTGTTCCCAAACCGATCGTTTGATTCCGTTCGGGTCTATATGCCTCTATCAAGGAACAGACTTAGCTCAGCAAGCAGAGCAATGCGTAAGCCGGCTTGGCTGCCGGGGCCTGAAACTGCTCCCTTCTTACGCGCACTTCCACCCATACGACTCTAAACTGCTTCCCGTATATGAAGTAGCTCGGGATCTAAAAATCCCGGTTATGTTTCATACCGGGACATCAATATTTAGAGGATCGAGAATTCGTTACGCAAATCCTCTGTTGTTGGATGATGTGGCCGATGAATTTCCTGACCTGAGCATCATCATTTGTCACGGCGGCCGTCCTTTCTGGTATCAAGAGGCCCAATGGATGCTCAGACGCCACAAAAATACCTATATTGACGTTTCCGGCATTCCGCTGAAGAGGCTACCTTCAATTTTCCCACATTTAAACAGATTTCAAGACAGGTTCCTTTTTGGCAGTGATTGGCCGGGTGTCCGTTCCATTGAAGGACAAGTCAGGCTGATCAGGAACCTGCCTGTGGGTGAGAAGATTATAGAAGCGATTTTATGGGAAAACGGCTATCGTCTTCTGGGATTGAATTCCTGACCCCGGCATCTGGGCTTCTTTAGAAGGCAGCTTATGAAATCTGCTGGACAATAAAGCCCCCCGGCTCGGTCTCAGGATGGGGTAGTTCAACTCGGAGTTTGCGATGATTATAGGAGTTCCCAAAGAAATAAAGGAAGATGAACACCGAGTGGGCATCGTGCCTTCCGGAGTTCGCACGTTGCGAGACCACGGCCACACAGTATTTGTGGAGAGAGCGGCTGGAGAGGGTTGCAGAATTTTAGATGCAGAATATGCGGAAGCTGGAGCTATCATTGTTGATAACAATGCAGAAATCTTTGCTCAGTCGGAAATGGTCGTGAAAGTGAAGGAACCGCAAGAACAGGAATACAACCTACTCCGTGAGGGACAGATTTTATACACTTACCTGCATCTTGCTCCTGCTGCAGAACTCACTAGAGCCCTAGTGAAAAGAAAAGTTATCGCGGTAGCCTATGAGACTATTCAGGCTCGGGACGGCTCCTTGCCTCTGTTGGTTCCCATGAGCGAAGTAGCCGGTCGCATGGCGGTTCAGGTCGGAGCGCATTTCTTGGAAAAAACTCAGGGGGGAAGAGGAGTCTTACTGGGCGGAGTGCCGGGAGTTCGACGGGGCTGTGTCACCATTATTGGGGCAGGAACGGTGGGGATGGCATCGGCCAAAATTGCCGTTGGCCTCGGTGCGGATGTTTACATCATTGATGTGGATCCCAGACGGTTGGCACATGTGGATGACATTTTTGGAAGTCGCGTCACCACAATTATTTCCGATTTCGACAGCATAACTTTCGCGACAGTTAATTCTCATCTGGTCATAGGAGCGGTACTGATTCCCGGAGGACGAGCCCCCAAGGTGGTTACCTCACAAATGGTCCAAAAGATGAAGCCGGGGAGCGTGATTGTTGACGTGGCCATAGATCAGGGTGGATGCGTGGAAACCTCACGTCCCACTACGCATAAAAACCCCACATTCTTGGTGGACGAGGTAATTCACTATTGTGTTCCGAATATTCCTGGAGCGGTAGCCAGAACGTCAACGTTTGCTCTGACCAATGTAACTCTTCCCTATGCGGTAAAAATTGCTGATAATGGTTTAACGACTGTCGCAGGACGAGACGAGGCCTTGGCCAAGGGTGTCAACCTTTACAAAGGATTCGTCACCCACGAGAATGTGGCTCAGGCTCTGAATTATCCGTTCACTCCACTGCATAAAGCCATGATAACCTAATCAACATTCCAAAGAAAGTGAGTTTGTTATGGACAAAATCTGGTTTAAATCGTATGCCCCTGGGGTTCCCCACACGGTAGATTTCTTGGATATAACTCTTCAGGAAGCTTTGACTAATACGGCGGAAAAATTTCCTGAAAGTCCGGCGCTTGTGTTCCAGGGCAAATCAATCAATTACAAGGAACTGAATGATTTAGTCTCCAGATTTGCTGCTGCCTTGCGCGGGTTGGGAATTGAGCCTGGAAACAGGGTCGCACTTCTCTTGCCTAATCTTGTTCAGACCGTGGTGGCGATTTTCGGAACGTTACGTCTAGGCGCAGTTGCCGTTCCCAACAACCCTCTTTACACAGACCGAGAGCTTGAACACCAGTTCAATGATTCAGGGTCCCAAATTCTGATCTGTCTGGACACGCTTGTTCCACGAATGATGAAGTTGATACCCAAGACGGATATCAAAAAAGTCGTATCGTGTCACATTCGTGACTATCTGCCGTTTCCTCTTAAGCAGCTATTTCCTTTTGTTAAGAAAGATCTCCACTTGAAAACACCCTCCGGTAAAGACATGTACGAATTCACCGATCTGATAAAGCAGTTTGAACCAATCGGCCGGAATTACGACTCGGACATGGATGATACCGCTATCATTATCTACACTGGGGGAACCACCGGGGTGTCAAAGGGAGTTCAGTTAACTCAAAAGAACTTGTCTTACAACTGCCAGCAAGCAAAGGCATGGATACCGACTTTTGTCGACGGCCGGGAAATCTGTCTTGGTTGTCTTCCTTTCTTCCATGCTTACGGGATGACTGCCGCGATGAACATGTCCATCTTCTATGGGTGGACGGACGTACTGATACCCAAACCTGAGGCCAAGGCCATCTTGGAAGCCGTCCACAAGTTTAAGGTTACGTTTATTCCAGGAGTGCCTACTCTTTTCAATGCCATGATAAATTTTCCGGAGATCAAGAAGTTTGACCTGAACTCAATAAAAGCGTGTTTGTCTGGAGCGGCTCCCCTGGCTCTGGAAACGATTCTCGGGTTCAAGGATCTTACCGGGATCATGCTCCTGGAGGCTTACGGGTTAACCGAGACCAGCCCATGTACGCACATTATACCTGTGGGCGGCAAAGAGAAACCAGGATGTATAGGTCTGCCCGTTCCAGACACCGATGTCAAACTGGTGGATGTTGACGATTACTCTCGGGAGATTACCGTGTTCGGCGAGTCAGGCGAGCTTTGCATCAAAGGTCCTCAGGTAATGAAGGGATATATGAACCGGCCGGAGGAGACTGAGGCAGCGATAAGAGATGGATGGTTTCTCACAGGTGACGTCGCCACTGTTGATGACGAGGGTTTTTTCAAGATTGTAGACCGGAAAAAGGACATGATCATTTCGGGTGGTTTCAACGTTTACCCGAGGGAGGTTGATGAGGTCCTTTACTCCCACCCAAAAATCAACGAAGCGTGTGCCATTGGAGTGTCGGACGAATATTCGGGAGAGCGGGTGAAAGCATTCGTGGTTCTGAGGGACGGACAAGACGCAACAGCGGAAGATATCATTGATTTCTGCAAAGAACATCTGGTGAAGTACAAAGTGCCCAAGTACGTGGAATTTGTAAATGAACTCCCCAAGAGTGCTGTCGGCAAGATTCTGCGCAGGGAACTCAGGAACATGGATCTGGCCTAACAGCAGAAAAGGGAAGACTGAAAATAGTACGGAATGATTTCTGGTTCAATTCTGCCAGTGGCTCAGAATGATTATTGCGATTGGTTGTGCCTTCTAGGAATGAGTGGTGGTGTTGAGTCTATGACGCGCGGAACTTCACAAGACGCCGTGGAGGAGGTCTACAATGGATAAAGGTTTTCAAGGCGATCCGTATCGTTGTGTATTCAGTTTGAAGCCCCTCATTGACTACTGGACTGAAACCACTGCTCGTTCCGATCCGTATGGGATGGGAATTTTGGACGCAATTCGGACGAGCCTCGCTAGGGCTCCGGAGCTTCTGGAACCGGTGGAGGATTTGTCCATTCTGGAAACTCACCAGGATCTGTTTCGAACGCTCATGAGCGCGGTCTTCCCTGCAGCGCTATGGGACATCGAACTCGTAGGAGCCCTGGTTCCCTTCACCCTTAGCCCTGTCTTCGTCTCTCCTCTGTTCCAGCGTCTGCTCCTCAATGACGATGGATCTTTCCGGGGCAAACTCCATGTGGAATGGGATAAGTTTGTCCGGGCAAGGCAGATCCGGTTTTTCCTTTTGATTCTGAGCAGGTGTTACGGCATTGACAAGGATTTGGACTACCCGCTGGTGAGGACCGTGGCAGATCCGGAGACAGGTCTGGACCGGCACTTCCGGTTTAGCCCGAACCTGCGTTTCGTGAAAGTCCACACTGTCGGTGCCCCGAGGCGCCTGACAGATAGTGATCTTTCCACAATCATGCAGCACCTCAAAGAACCGGAAGTGCTACAGGAGTTTCTTCCCCCGGACAATTTTGAGTTCCACGGATTTACCTTAATCCATGCGGTGGACGTGACGCTGTCCGAAGTTATCTCTGCGCTGGAAATGGATCTGATTGACAAGAGTTCGATTGCGTCGCAAGACGGATTCTCAAGGCTACAGGACAGGCTTAGGACCCTTCTGCGTCGTCCCGACCTGATGGTAGGGCTGGCAGCCATCAAGAATGACGAAGTCCTCCTGCTTAACAACGGCTGCGAAATGACTCACTGCTGCATCTTTTCAGACTCGCGGCACAAGCCCATCAGCGAGTTCAAGGGATCAGTATTTGACAAAGCCGTACAGGGCGATGGAATATTGACGGTCCGAGATCTGGCGGAGAATCCGGCACCCGGGAGGATGGATAAGGAAATCCTTCAGTTTGGTATCAGGTCAATCATGGTTGCTCCACTTCGGTTCCAGGGAAAACTCATTGGAACACTAGACCTTGGTTCTCCGCTCCCTGGTGACTTTGGTCCTGGTGAGGAACTGGTTCTGGGCCAAATCCTCCCGTTATTCTCAATGGCTCTTAAGAGATCCCTCGATGAGCTTGAAAACAACGTGGAAGCAGTTATCAAGGAAAAGTGCACGGCTGTGCATCCGTCAGTAGAGTGGCGTTTCCGAAAGGCTGCCTTTCGTCACCTGGAGCACTCCGGTAACGGGGAATCATCGGAACTGGAGCCCATAGTCTTCAGGGATGTCTTCCCCTTGTACGGTGCATCAGATGTCCGGGGATCATCTGAGGCTCGAAACAGTGCCATCCAGTCGGACCTTATTGAGCATCTCGACCTGGCCCTTCAAGTAATCCATTTTGCGGAAGAAGCCAGATCTCTCCCCATTCTCAGTGAGGTATCCTATCGAACTGAACGACACCTTGAGATGATTCGCAATGGGCTTGGTACAGGACAACAGACGTCGATTCTGAAGTTCCTTCGCAACGAGGTGGAACCTCTGTTTCCCCTGCTCCGGGATTTCGGGCCTCAAGTAACAGATCGCATCGAGGTTTATCAAAAGGCCATGGATGACACCCTGGGAATGGTTTATCGCGAGCGGAGAGATTTTGAGCGAAGTATTTCTTTTTTCAATCAACGGATTTCTACCTACCTGGATAGGGAAGAATCTGGGGCACAGGAGGTGTTTCCCCACTATTTCAACAAGCATCAGACTGACGGTGTGGATTACATAATCTATGTCGGGGCATCCATGGTAGAAAACGGTACCTTCGACACGCTCTATGTGAAGAACCTTCGTCTCTGGCAGCTCATGATTGCCTGTGGCATTGCCTGGCACGCGGAGGACGTCCGGAAGTCAGTGAAGGTTCCCCTGGAGGCCACCCATCTTATACTGGTCAATCACAGCCCGGTGTCCATAAGATTCCGGTTTGATGAAAAACGCTTCGATGTGGATGGAGCCTATGACGTGGGCCACGAGATTATCCGGTCTCGAATTGACAAGGCCACAGTAAAAGGCAGAAACGAACGTCTGACTCAGCCCGGGAAAATAGCCATTGTCTATTCACGACCTAACGAGTATCAGGAGATGACGCATCACATCAATTATCTTCAGAGCCAGGGCTTCCTCGATGACGACCTTGAATCCTTGGAACTCGATGATCTCCCCGGTGTGCAAGGCTTGAGAGCCCTGCGAGTAGGCATAAACCTTCGCTCCACGGAGTTGGCGGAAAGAGCTGCGAGGATGATCGCGTAGAAACAGTTGCGCGAACTCGAAAAAAGGTTGGAGAGGATGCTGACGCACAGTTCCTGGGAGAATTCTATAGCTGTGGTGTCACCGTCATGAGCTATTGTTACGGCTTCGCAAAAGGCATGAAAATAATTGACGATCGGAATCCCTTCGGTCACATTTTGTCCGGCCTAATGACAGGGGCGACTTAACAATGCTGTTCTTATCGATGAAAAGGGTAAGATTATCGAGGCTTGGTACAAAGTGAGCCCTGCGGACACCGTCCCGAACGTTAAGAAGACCCTCGACGCTGCATCTGATTAGAGTCATCGAGTTCCTTTGTATATATTTTGTGCGCTCCTGCCTCTCAATCTCCACCGGCCCTCAGAGCGCGGTTGAAGGCCCATCTCTCGAGTTTCTTGATCTGTTCTTTCATGGTGGTGGAAAGCGGAACAATATTCTCTAGAGATATGAACAGGTCGTTGTGCTGCACTTCTCGGCCGGCTGTAAAAGCTCTGAACAATGCCCCAAGAACTCCCTGCTCCAACTCCGCTCCATTAAATCCCTCGGTTACTTTCATCAAAGACGGATAATCAAACCTGTCTACTGGAATATTTCGCTTTTCCAGATGAATCTTGAGTATGTCAGCCCTCTCGTAATCCGCCGGCAACTCAACATAGAAAAGTTCGTCGAATCGACCCTTACGGAGAATTTCAGGAGGCAGGAGTTCGATATTATTCGCAGTGGCTCCTATGAAAACCGGGGAAGTCTTTTCCTGCATCCACGTTAAGAACGAAGCTAGAATCCTTGATGCCGATCCTCCGAGAGATTTTTGTCCGGCGTTGGCTATGCCGGCTTCTATCTCGTCAATCCAAAGCACACAGGGAGAGGATGCTTCTGAAGTCTTGATTACCTTACGAAGGCACTCCTCGGGCGAACCCTGTAGACCATCATAAAGTCTTCCCATGTCCAGACGCAGCAACGGTATTTGCCAAAAAGCGGCTATAGCCTTTACCCCGAGGCTCTTACCACAACCGCTGATTCCCATCAAAAGAACGCCTTTGGGAAAGCTGAGCCCGTAGTCTCTGGCCCTCTTTGAAAATATGTCCTTTCTCAGGATCAGCCACTTCTTGAAATTGCCGAAACCTCCCAACTGTTCGAATTCTATCCCCGGGGGCACAAGCTCCAATAACCCGCTTTTCTTAACTATTTGTTTCTTCTCTTCAAATAGAATTTCCAGCTCCGGCCGACCTATTGCCTGTCTCCCGGAAATAGCTTTACGGAAGGCCTGAATGATCTGCTGGCTGGAAAGACCTGCTCCAGCCTTGAGTAACTGGTCACGCACGACTTCCGTCAAAGATTCTTTTAGGCTTTCCTGATATTTCTCTTTGGATATAAGTTGACTGAGGATTCTTTCTATTTCTTCTTGTTTCGGAAGAGGCACGTCTACCAAAACCACTTCACTTACCAGTTCAACAGGAATTTCCAATGTGGGAGCAATCATGAAAATGGTTCGGTAACTGTTTTCGATCTTTTTTATGGCGTCTTTTATTTTCCGAATGACAGGCGGGTTATCTTTCAGGAAGAAATGGACATCATCTATTATCAGAAAGGCTGTCTCATCGATATTCATAAACCAATCCAGCGCAGCAATTATGGATTGGTTCGGAACTACTATCGAGTCATCCAGAGAGATTCCAGTGGTGCATGACCACACGTACACTTTCACTGCCGGTCTGAACGAGGCGGCAAGGATCTTGATTTCCGACTCTACGCGCCTATCTTCATCGGAAAGCAGATACAGAAGCGACGTCTTGGTAATGACCATGTCCCGGAGGACAATACGCAATCCTTGAGTTTCTTTTTCGGCCATTTTTCTCTTTCCGGCCTAGGCCCCGAGACGTACTGCCTCAATGGTTAGAGGAAGAAAGGTTGAGGCCTGCCACCCCCACGATGATCATGCCCAAAGAAACGACCTTGAGAATGGAGACGGGCTCTTTGAACCATCCTATTCCAATCACGGCTATAATGGCAGTGCCAAGCCCCGACCAGACCGCGTATGCCACGCTGACGTCAATACTCTTTAGAACCAGAGTCAAACCGGTAAACGACAATCCGTAGAACACGAATACTGCTACTGAAGGCAAGAGTTTTGTAAAACCTAGCGAAAGCTTCATGGAAATAGTACCGAAAACTTCGAACACAATGGCAGCTATGAGCAATAACCATGGAGTCATCATGAAACCCCTTCTCTTTCGTGACGCGTACGCCGCCACCATTTCACAATGTTGTCAGTCCCGTCAACCCACAAATAAGCATGCACAGACTCTTGGCTCAATGAAAAAACTTTAGTAAAAAGATCGTGCTTGCCGAACTTCCCTGCGCAGGGAGGGTAAGTTTGACCATGCAGTGTTTGGGAGTCATCCTCCTGATATAATGGTCGATTAGTATTGGGATACAATGGATTTTTCTCAGGCAACCCTATTTCCGGAACCCAGGAGGCTACCAAATGAAATCCCCCGACAACCAGTTTAGATTTGACACGCTTGCCCTGCATGCGGGTCAGGAACCAGATCCATTCACTTTGGCTCGCGGGGTGCCCGTGCACAGGACATCCTCGTATGTCTTCCGGGACACGCAACACGCTGCCAATCTTTTTTCTCTGAAAGAACTGGGGAATATTTACACCCGTATAATGAATCCTACAACGGACGTACTGGAAAAACGAATGGCAGCCCTGGAAAGGGGAATTGGATCTCTCGCACTGGCCTCGGGCACTGCTGCCGTGTTCTACTCTTTGCTCAACGTTTTGAAAGCGGGGGAAGAATTCGTCTCCAGCCGTAACCTTTACGGTGGAACGTACACAATGTTTAACGATGTTCTGCCCCAGTTGGGTGTAACTGTTCGATTCGTAGATTACAATTCCCGGGCACAATTCCGGGATGCCGTCAATGACAAGACCAGGGCGATATTTATTGAGACGATAGGAAATCCCATTCTCGGGGTGCCGGATTTTCAGGAGATCTCAGAAGTGGCCCAGGAGGCTCACATCCCGTTGATAGTGGATTCGACTTTCACGCCGCCCTGCTTGTTTAGACCGTTGGAGTATGGCGCTGATGTAGTAGTCCATTCTCTCACCAAGTGGATCGGCGGACATGGAACAGGAATAGGCGGCATAGTGATTGACTCGGGAAGATTCGATTGGACCGATCCGAAATTCACTCTATACAGCGCGCCCGAGCCTTCCTACGGTGGTCTGCGCTTTGGTCACGACCTTGGTGATCTCCAAGCCATGGCATTTATTTTGAGAATGAGACTTGTTCCTCTCCGTAATCTTGGGGCTTGCATCAGTCCGGACAATTCGTGGATGTTCTTGCAGGGTCTCGAAACACTTTCACTGAGGATGGATCGCCACTGCTCCAACGCGTTGGCCGTTGCCGAATACCTGGGAAATCACCCTCGGGTGGCCTGGGTCAGGTATCCGGGTTTGCCTTCAGATCCGTCTTATGATTTGGTTCAGCGCTATTTTGTAAACGGCGCCGGCGGTGGCATGGTAGTGTTTGGGATTAAGTGTGAGACCTGCGAACCTGATGTATTCATAGACCATCTTAAATTGTTTTCACACTTGGCCAACGTCGGGGATGCCAAAAGTCTCGCTATTCATCCGGCCAGCACTACTCATTCACAGCTTAGCCGCGAACAACAGATTGCGGGTGGTCTTGCACCTGATCTTATCCGTCTGTCAGTGGGTCTTGAGGATATCAACGACATTCTGGAGGATTTGGAGCAAGCCTTGCGTTGATGTATAGGAGCCAGTACCTTATTGTCAGTATTCCTGAAAAAGTCTTTCGACGCAAGAGGCACGTATCCGTCGTAGTGGTATACAGGCCAGGATAATTGGTACAGTTTTTTGGTACTGGAGCCTGCTCGCCGAATAGAAATACGATTCGGTCCCCACAGCCAGTGAGGTAAGAACAATGCCGGATGCTCCCATTAGAGAATACGCGGACTCGGACGGCCGCTATGGTCTCGTGCAGACTCAGTATGCTGATTTCGAAGGGATTCTATTGGAGTCAGGGGTTTTCTTGGGGCCTCTGAAAGTTGCATACGAAACCTATGGCACACCCTCTCCGGAAAAAGACAACGCTGTTCTGATTCTCCATGCCCTATCCGGTGACGCGCATGTGGCCGGTGTAGATGAAAATGGGAGATTGGGGTGGTGGGACGCATTGATAGGACCAGGCAAAGGAATTGATACGAACAATTACTTCGTGATTTGTTCGAACTGTCTGGGAGGATGCAAAGGAACAACCGGACCACCCACCATAAATCCTGCCACAGACAAGCCTTACGGAAGATCATTTCCTCTGATCACCATGGGAGACATGGTGAATGTCCAAGCCATGTTGGTGAAACAGTTGGGCATAAACCGGCTTCACAATGTTATCGGCGGATCAATGGGAGGAATGCAGGCATTGGAATGGATCACACGCTATCCTGATGCCGTTAGATCGGCCATCGTAATCGCAGCTACCGGTCGGCTTTCCCCCCAAGGAATCGCCTTTAACTGGGTAGCTCGAAATGCGATTTACAGCGATCCGGCACGGGTATGCACTGATTCCGACCAGGGAGAGGATTCTCAGAAAGCCGCAAGAGGTCTCGCCGTGGCACGCATGATCGGCCACATCACCTACCTGTCTGAAGATACGATGGAAGCTAAATTTGGGAGAAAGCGGACTCTGAAAGACGTAGACGGGTACATGTATATTTTAGGTGAGAACGGAAAAGAGGGCGGCGAGTTTGAAGTTGAGTCTTACCTCGAACATCATGGAAGCGCATTCATGAGGAGGTTCGATGAGGACTCCTATGTAATTATCACCAAAGCTATTGATCTTTTCGATCTAGAGGTTGTCCACGGAGATCTAGTCACTGCGTTCAGGAATGTCACAGCCAAAATGCTCGTTATCTCTTACACTTCTGACTGGCTTTACCCCACTTCGATGTCTCTAGCCATAGTGCGAGCTTTGCAAGCCACAAATAAACACGTCTCCTTCGTGGAGCTTGATCTGCCCTATGGGCACGATTCATTCTTGGTCAATGCGGGTATTCCTACGTTGACCCGGATTGTCAGAGGATTCCTCTCCGGAGTCCGATAATCAGTTCAGGATTGGCAGGATATCAGGAAATGCTTTAAACGATACGTGATTATCGACAGGCAATTCCTAAACATAATTATTTGTGACCCGGTTCAGCTTTTGAACGCCGCGTTCACGATTTTTGGTAAGCGGATGAAAATCATATTTAACGGTTTTGCGGAAGAATTGGAAGGCGGTGGCTTGACCATTGGGGACCTGTTGGACAGAACCCAGGAAGATGACCCAGCCGTCATAGTAGAAGTTAACGGTCGTTACGTGCACAGAAAAGATTTCAATTCGGTGAAAATTATAGAGGGAGATAGGGTGGAATTTATTCATCCTTCATTCGGTGGGTAGCGTCCACGGTCCGCATCTTTCGTCGGCGAATGGGGTTTGGCCGTCAACCAACCAACCGAGGTGTAGCAAGACGCCAAGGCAGTCATTTTATTGAATGTTCCGAACTGGCCGTACGGCAAATGCAGGCTGGGTTCGCTTCCAAGGGTACGATGTGGAACTGATTGCCCCAAAGTTCCATGACCACGAGTCCTGATAATACGTCGTCGTAACGTCCAACCATGATTTTCATGGCTTCGCTCACTTCGAATGAAGCGACCGCAGTGGCAACGGCCGAAAGCACACCCACTGTTGAAGCCCTGGGGTGATTGTCAACCGCTTGGGGATCCGGCCACAGGCATCTCAGACATGGCGTTCTTCCTGGAATAATAGACATCACGTTTCCCACTGTCTCAACAGCCCCCCCAAAAACGTAGGGAACGCCTCGATCAATAATCGCGTCGTTGATCAGGTATCGTGTCCTGGTATTATCAAGAGCGTCAACCACCAGATCCATGCCTTCAAGCATATCTGCCACATTATGAGGCTCGATAAATTCAGAAACAGATTCAACCGTGATTTGGGAATTTGCAGCTATCAGGTGTTGCCTGGCGATCTCGGCCTTGGGTCGTCCTGATATTACATCAGCCTCATCATAGAGTATCTGCCTATGGAGGTTGTGCAGTTCGGGAGAGTCGCCATCCACGATCCTCAAGAATCCTACCCCTGCCCTGGCAAGAAGAATTGCAATGAGTGAACCAAGAGCCCCCAGTCCGGCGACTAGAACTCGAGACTGCTCGATCTTTGCCTGTCCTTCTCGGCCCACCACTTTCAGCAGGACATGCCTGCTATAGCGGTCTATCGGAGACTCCATGACGCTTTGCCTCTACAGCCCCAGAAAATTTGAACAGAGTCCATATTCGGACTTCCAAATCCTGATCACAGTTTCCTCTCGAATCTAACGAGGTTATCCTACACACGCAAGACAAAAGCAACGAACCCACAAGTTAGTTGTCTAATTTCATTGAGCGGATTGACGATTCTCTGGAAAGAAGAAAAAGCATGAATATGGTCTAACTTCCTAAAATGCAAACATGACGATGGTTTTCGAGATGACCCTTCGATCTCATAATTGCTATCATTAACCATTACAATTACACGATAATACCCAACAAGCAGTAGCATAAAACTTAAGGATTATATTGACATGGATGGGCCAGTACGATAAAATACAACGAGTTATAGTATGAATGTCTCAGTCTGTTCCTCTTAAACTTAATTCGGTTCGATGAACTGAGCTGAGAGGAGTAAAATATGACACGAAGAGGGATAGTTTTATTGTTCTTGTTTATGGCTTTTCAGGGATCCGCTTTTGGTCAGGGTTTTCTTGATTCGGTCTTCGGACCGAGCGGGTTCGGGATCACGGGTGGAAGTCAGGCAACCACGCAGTTTGACAGTCCTCGATACTACGGGGCAAACACCGATCCCATGCAGCAATTGTCCCAACAGCCGCAGATGGGTTATCCGCAGGGCGCCCAAGGCTCTCCTCCGCAAGGGTATGCTCCACAGGGTTATCCTCCACAAGGGTATGCTCCACAGGGTTATCCTCCACAAGGGTATGCTCCACAGGGTTATCCTCCACAAGGGTATGCTCCACAGGGTTATCCTCCACAAGGGTATGCTCCACAGGGTTACCCTCCACAAGGGGGTGGATATCAGCAAAGCCAGCAATACGATTACAATCAGTCAGGCGTCTATTCTGACTGGAATAATCAGCCTTTGGCAACCAATCCTCCTCCGGTGCAATACAGCCCTCCAGGACCGCAGGCAGCTCCTTCGGGACCTCCTCCTGCACCTGCCGCCAGACTGGCTCCTCAGAGGTCTCAACGTACAACCGCCGGTACCCGGCCTGGCGTCTCTCGAGCACCTCAGGGTGGGGTTCCGTCGGGCACCGGCCAATACCCGGCGGATCAAGCCGGTAGGTTTGGAGATGAACTACCTGCGGGAGCCGTGAGAATTACCACGACTACACCGGAAGGAACCACCGTGCAGTTGTATCCTCCGGGGGGCCAACCTGAATCTGATGATCAGTCGGCTCGGCCACAGTCACGGCAAGCACGGCCTCGAGCAGCAGCATCCAGACCTGCGAGAGGACCGCAAGCGCAAGAGGGTGTATCTCAGGAGCAGCAAGGCGATTCGCGGCCGTCTTCAATAGCCATGCCCAAACCGGTAGCCATTCCCCAAGGTCAGGATCCGAGATCCGGATGGGGCGCGGCTGTTAATCGATGATCTGCTGCACCGAACAAGGACCGAAAAAGCCGTTTCAGGGCCTGTTCATGCGATGGAAGGTAACGGATCAGCGGCATGAATTGTCAGGTGAGTTCTTTAGTTAGATCTCATATTGTGTAGTGAAAGTAGTAACATATTGGTTAGGGCACCCCTCGGTTGACCCAAGTTACTCCCCCCGACAAGATGATTTCTATTACCTTCCGGTGGCTTTCCGGGTCGGTGGATGATTTCCTGCGCATTGCCGATAAGCTTTCCTCAGACTCATCTTCGACAGTGCTCACTTTTAGTGCAGTTGTAAGTAATTGAAATCAGCGTACCCCATTTTTGAGCAGTCAGATAACTGACTGTAATCACACGATGTGGTTTTCGCGGTGAATTTGAAATGTAGTGCCGAAGAAGTGTGTCAAGGCCGATAATATGGCGGGGCAACGGAAGATCCTGAAGACGTCGGTTCAATATGTCATCAAGGCTCAGTTTAAGACCCGGTGTTCGGTTGAAAAGATCCAGAGCGGCTCTTGACATCCTCATGAAACCGCTATGGGGCAGGTACGTGAAGAGCCCGAAAGGTCCAGACTCCATCAAGGTGTCGCACTCTTGCGCTCTCAAGGTTTCCATGGGGTTAAAAAACAGTGCCACAATTTGCCGGGCTAGGCCGTAGTCCAACAGATACCTCCCGGGGGATCCTGAGACAGCATCGAGAGAGCCTCGTGGCCATTCGTGCCGCATCAACCATCACATAGCCCAGTTCGGCAGCTAGAGCCTTTCGGGGAGTGCCGGTCTCTCCGTTTGAGTATCCGATCCACAACAGTCTGTAGCTTGACATGAGGAGCCTTCAGGTTATATTGTTGAGAACAGTCAAAAAGTGCACTCCGAAAGGCTTCAGGCCTGACGTCTCATAGATATGGGTGAAATGTAATTATACCACAATGTTTTGGGGGTTCCTACGAGGCTGATTTGGTGAACACCACGGGTAGCATCCAGGTTTATACTGGGGAAGGGAAAGGTAAGACAACTGCGGCCCTTGGGCTGGCATGGCGCGCGATAGGCCGAGGGCTTAAGGTTTTCATGGTTCAATTTCTGAAAGCTCCTGAAACGTCGGGTGAACAATTCGCGGCGGAGGCGTTCGCCCCGATGCTGACAATAAAACCTATGGGGCGAAAAGGCTTTGGCTGTGAGCCCCTAGATGTCATCATGGCTGAACGGGGCCTGGAGGAGGCCCGTAATGCGATGCTCTCCGGAGAGTACGGTATTGTCATACTTGACGAAATCAATATTGCCGTCCATTTGGGCCTCGTCGAACCACAGACTGTTTTGGAACTGATGGACGCCAAACCGGAAAATGTGGAGCTAGTGCTTACCGGACGTTACGCCCATCCAAAAGTTATCGAGCGTGCCGACTGCGTCTTGGAGGTGAAAAAGATCAAGCATCATTTTGACAAGGGAGTGGAAGGCAGGGAGGGAATTGAATATTGACCCCTCTGGGCTACATAGTACTTATGCCCTGGTTCCTACTTCAACGATCCTGACATCAGCCCTGGTCTGGTTTCTTTAGACATCTGAAAGAGATTTATGAGTGGTAAGCTGGGAAGTGGTTCAGGAACACGAGATGTTGACAAGGGTAGCCGTAAGTTCCCGAGAACAAGTTGTCACTACACTTTTTTTAGCACTATCCTCAAAACAGAGTGGGCTTCACTACGCTCTTTCCAAACTTCCATCTTCTTTGATCCCTTGACGACTCGAGGAATGCGGGATAATCTTGCTCTGATCTAAGTAGAAAAGGGATTTCCTGTATCGGGAGAGCCTGTTATGTGTGATTCGCCCTCCAAGAAAGAGGCCTGCGGAATATTTGGTATTTTCGGAGTGGATGATCCGGCCCGTCTCATTTACTTGGGGCTTTATGCGCTTCAACACCGGGGCCAAGAGTCTGCCGGTATCGTAATTAGCGACGGTACTGAGGTCAGGGCTCATAAGGGTATGGGTCTGATTTCGGATGTTTTCAAAGAAGGGACGTTGGACAGCCTGAAAGGATCGATGGGAATAGGGCATGTCCGATATTCTACGACCGGAAGCTCCATGCTGCGCAATGCCCAACCGTTCCTGGTGGAACAGATTGATCGTATCTTTGCTCTGGGGCACAACGGCAACATAGTGAACATAGCCAATTTGAGGAGGCGCCTGGAGTCCGGCGGGGCCATATTCCAAACTTCCACAGATTCAGAACTCATTGCCCATCTCGTGCTGCACAAGAAAGGATCGCTGGAAGAAAGACTGGTAAAAGTCTTTGACGAATTGAAAGGAGCCTGGTCATTAGTTGTTTTGACGCCAGGAGGCATACTTGCTGCACGGGACCCTCACGGGTTCAGGCCCTTGTGCATTGGTCGGAAAAAGGATGCGATAATTTTCACCTCAGAAACCTGCGCTTTGGACATTATCGAGGCCGAGTATGTGCGCGACGTCCAACCCGGTGAAATTGTTATCGCAGACCGCAATGGTCTGAGATCGATCCAGGGTCCTCGTAAAGCCAACTCTGCGATGTGCATATTTGAGTATATCTATTTTGCCCGTCCTGACTCCATGATCTTTGGGCATGGCGTGTATAATGTTCGGAAGCGATTAGGGCTTCAGGCGGCTTTGGAGAGTCCGGTTGAAGGCGCGGATCTGGTGGTGCCAATGCCGGCATCTGGGAATTACGCGGCCCTGGGGTATTCTCAGGGGAGTGGACTCCCGTTGGAGTATGGAGTCATAAGAAACCATTATGTAGGGCGCACTTTTATCCAGCCTTCGGCATCCATACGAAATCTGGGAGTTAGACTGAAGCTCAATCCGGTTCGCGAAATACTTGACGGCAAGAAGATCGTGGTTGTGGATGACTCGATCGTCAGAGGCACCACGAGCAAGCTGAGGACCGGGGCGCTCAGGGAAGCTGGTGCCCGCGAAATTCACATGAGAATAAGTTGCCCGCCCATCCGCTACCCATGTTTTTACGGAATAGATTTTTCGAGCAAAGGGGAATTGATTGCCTGCAACAACTCTGTACAAGAAATTTGTGGTTTCATAGGGGCTGATTCCTTGGCTTATTTGAGCCTTGAAGGGATGTTCAAGGCGATGCCGTTACCGTCCAAAAACTTCTGTACGGCCTGTTTCACCGGAAAATACCCCATAAAGATCACGGATGATTCATCAAAGGGCTGCTTGGAGTGTCGGCCTTCGGATTCACTTCAATGGCCTTAACACGGGCCGTCTGTTCGTAATATCATTCAAGCACAGTGCTGCCGTACGGTCGCTCTCTTCGGCTGAGCAATAGAGCAGCCAACTCCAAATCCGTCGGCGTGGTAATTTTGATATTATCCTCCGAATCCTCCACTAGCGTTACCGTGTGGTTCATTCGTTCCACAAGCACTGCATCGTCAGTGCCGGTGAAACCTTCCTCCAATGCTTTTTTATGAGCCGTAATTATCAGAGAGGTCTGGAAAGTCTGGGGTGTGTGAGCAAACCAAAAGTTGGAGCGGGAAATTGTCTCAAGACAGGAACCGTTCTTTTTCTTCACTGTCTCACGGACAGGTACGCAGGCAATTGCTGCCCCTGAGTGTAGTGCCGCCTCGATGGTACGAGTAATTACATCTGATGTTACCAGTGGACGTACGCCATCGTGAATTACGACGATATTATGATTCGCTATGTGTTTCAGACCGTTGTAAACTGAAGCTTGGCGTGCAGCCCCACCGGATACAATTTCAATAATCTCGTTGAACTCAAAGGACTCAAGAATTAGATTCCGACAATATTCTTCCTCGCTCGGCGGCGCCGTCAAAACTATCCTTTCAATCATGGGATGATCGACAAATGCCTGCACGGTTCTGACTAATATTGGAAGTCCCTCAAGATGCAAATATTGCTTCGGGACATCAGCCCCCATTCTTTTCCCGTAACCCGCAGCTGTTATCAGGGCTGCACATGTCATGTAGGGATCCCCCAAACAGCCCCTCCTCAGGCTTCACTTGGGGCCGAATTGATCATTTCACTCAGTAATTAATATTGCTTGAGTAGCGACCCCTGACAAACCAATCCTCATGTCATGTGGCGCTCTTCCGGCTCACCCGATGATCGCCACCGACAGCTTCTGCGGTCTAATACAGAAATCGTGGTCCCCAAAGAAAATCGTCCGATATTGCTCAATCAGAATCGTCATCACCGCAGGTGCAATTTGAAAGGATCCACCTCCTGATTTGGCCTACGCTCTGGAAATAGTTAGGTTCCCCGTAACCTCTTCTCTTACACTTACGAATCGCCTCTTCTTCATTCTGTACAGAGAAATAGTCCGAACACTTGTTGCAATTCTTTTCAGTCACGTACTTCCAGCAGACAACGTAAATCACCTGCAAGGTACCGGACTGACAGGATGCCAGTTGTGGAATTCCAAACAAGGCCACTGCCGCCACAGTAACGATGAATATTCGCAAGCGTTTCATGGTTGGTCCCCTCCTCCGTAAATTCGGTTGTCAAGTGATCTGAACCCTTTCTTAATAGGGTAATTGAGCGCCAATTTTTTGTCAATCAGCATCTGCATGAATTGTCCTGTTATAGCCAGTGCCGCAAATAATGTCCGATTCGTCCTTCTGCTTAGCAAATCGGAGGCCGGCTATTCATACCATGTTTGCAATGAGCCCCAGGATCTCTTCGGTTTTCGCTTTCAACAGGTCCTTATCTTGCCTTACTTCTATGTTCAACCTGATAACAGGTTCGGTGTTGGAAGGCCGGAGATTGAAGCGCCAGTTCTTGAATTCCATGCTCACGCCGTCTAGGTAATCCACTGAAAGTTCCTCACCTTTATACTTCTGGGCAATCTTGGCCATTACACCCTTAGGATCGGACACGGTTCGGTTGATTTCACCGCTGACCGGAAATTTGTGCATCCTGGCTTGCATTAACTCCGACATGGGACAGCCCTCCAGACTTAATATTTGAACTAGAAGAAGCCAGGGTATCATCCCGCTGTCACAATATGCGAATTGTCGGAAATAGTGGTGGGCCGACATTTCTCCACCATAAACGGCGTCTTCCAACCGCATTCTTTCTTTTATGAATGCGTGACCGGACTTGCTCATCACCGGAACCCCCCCGGCATCTTGAACCATCTCCACGGTATTCCAGATCAGTCGAGGATCATGTACTATCTTTGAGCCGGGCCACTTGCGCAGAAACGCCTGAGCAAGGAAACCGACTATGTAATAGCCCTCGATAAAATCTCCCTTCTCGTCGAAAAAGAAGCATCGGTCGCAATCTCCGTCCCAGGCAATGCCGAGGTCCGCCTTGTTTGCTAAAACTGCTTCGGCGGTCACGCTCCTGTTTTCAGGGAGGATGGGATTGGGTATTCCATTGGGAAAATGCCCGTCAGGCTCTGGAAAGATTTTGATGAACTCCACTGGTAACTTGTCTTCAAGTTTGTCAAGTACCGGTCCTGCACAACCGTTGCCGCAGTTCATCACGACTTTTAATCGAGACATTTTCTCGACGTCCACGTATGTCAGCAGATGTGCGACATAGGCATCCTTTAAATTCACCGACTGCACTGTCCCTGCTTTGTGAGAAGTGAGGCCGAAGCTTTCATCAATAACGACCCGCTCAATGTCTTTTAGGCCAGTGTCTGCACTGATTGGTCTTGACTCTCCCTTCACCAATTTCATGCCGTTGTAATCCATAGGATTATGGCTTGCTGTGACCATTATACCGCCATCCAGCTTCAGGTGGGAAGTGACAAAATAGATCTCCTCGGTGGGACTAAGACCGATGTCCACTACGTTGCACCCCTGAGCATTCAAACCCCTTTCCAGGGCCCTGGATATGGCGGGGCTGGAAAGTCTTATGTCTCTGCCCACACATACTTCGTGCGGAGAGAGCAGAAAGGCATACGCCCTTCCTATCTTAAAAGCTACGTCTTCGTTAAATTCATCGGGGATCCGCCCTCGAATGTCATAGGCTTTAAAACTATTGCTCACCTTGGTACCCGCGTTCATTGTGAAGACTCCTTCCGCATGTATAGCTAAGGCCGGCGCCAATGATTCCCCTTGTCTCGAAGAATTTTGGACGGGAAACTTGTCTTCTAAAGGAGATTGTCATAACCCAAATCCCGCAAAAGGTGTTGAAGCTTTCTAACATCCTGCGAACGACGTTTATGGCATACCAGAATAGCATCAGGAGTATCAACCACAATCAAATCGTCTACCCCCACTATTGCTGTAAGCTTGTGAGGAGATGAAATTACACAACCCTCGCTGTCCAGAAGAACCGCTTCTCCCTTTACTGAATTCCCGTCCAAATCGGTTCCCCAGACTTCCGCCAAAGTGGACCAACTCCCCACATCGTTCCAGGCCACATCCATGGGAATTACAAGAACGTTTTCAGACACTTCCATGATTCCATTATCGATGGATATGCTCTCCATCTCATCATAAATTTTGCTCACAGCCATTGCCTCACCTGACGTGTTCAGGGCCGGCGAGATTTCCTCCATAACTCGGCTGATGGAAGGCAGATGTTGTTCAAAGGCTCTGATAATACTTGAAACACTCCAAATGAACATCCCACTGTTCCACATGTAGTTACCGTCGATAACATATTTTTCGGCAGTCTCCAGATCCGGCTTTTCGACGAAACTTTCAACTTTGAAGGCTGTAATGGAATCTTGCTGAATAGCAGCCGTTCCAACCTTTATATATCCGTATCCCGTTTCCGGGCGATTAGGCTTTATCCCAAAAGTGATAAGAAGATCTTTTCCGAGTGCGATTTTGTAACCAACCCCGACGTTTTTCAAGAACTCCTCATCCCTGCCGATAACATGGTCCGCCGGCAAGACGGCCATGACTCCATCAGGGTCATATTTGGCCATCTTATAGGCCGCTAGGGCGATACAGGGGGCAGTGTTACGCCCCACAGGCTCTTCCGCCACTGCCGCAGCGTTTAACTCCGGAAGCTGAACCCTGACCTCTTTTGCGTGGGATGCTCCAGTGACGACCATGATCCTGTCGTAAGGAACGAGGGGAAGGATCCTCTCCACCGTATCCCGTATCATGGTTTTCTCCGTCACTATTCTTAATAACTGTTTGGGTCTGCTTTTCCTGCTCTCAGGCCAGAACCTGGTCCCACTGCCGCCAGCCATTATCACAGCATGAAGCATAATATTGATCCTATGTTCGTGAAAGTTGTCTTGAAAGTCTTTTGAATTGCCATGGTTCACCGGCAACTCTAGCACAAACGACTAAAACATGCCGAAATTTAGATTCGTGATCACCCTGAAATCCAATTCAGCCATGGCACAATACCGCGATGAGCGAGAAAGCCGTAAGCAGATCTAATTATAGAAAACCGGCTGAAGCGCCTGATCGGCGAGTTAAGAGTTGGGGGAAAGCTTATTAGCGCTCTTCTTTCGTAGTGTTACGCGCTTTTTCGATCAGATCAACCAACGTCACCAACTTTGGCTGGACAGTCTTATCAAAACATTCGTGAAAAGCTTCCTCGCCTAGTTTTTCTTTGAAAAATACCTCCACCTGAAAATAAGGACTCCAACAAAATAATGCCCTATAGCAAGGATTTCCTGAAGCCTCACGAGAACAGTATCCGAAGGTGACCTCTCCTCCCAGTCGGGGGCAACGAATTTCTTTTTCTTCGTACGAAGTAGTGGTAGGCATATCGGTCATTTGAGTTATCGAACCAATGATAAATTAAATTATCTGGAAACAGTTGGCGCTAAAGATCCAATACAAGTGAGTGATCCACAGAGGCACAGAGGTTCTGGAGGTTGTTTCAAAACCCAAAATGCCCCTTGCCTTTTTCCAAAACTCTGTGGCTCTGTGGTTCTCACTTTTTCAATTTCTATTCCATGTTACCTTGCCGTAAACTTTCATAGCTTCGGTTTTGGGAAACCCTCGAGAGCTTTGAGTGCTTGGTCAATTTCTGCTTGAGGCATTTCGTAGTCAAAGAGTTTGCCCTGGAAAAATGCGTCGTAAGCAGCAAGATCCACCAGCCCATGTCCACTCCAGTTCAAAAGAATGGTCTTTTCCTTTCCTTCCTCCTTGGCCTTTAAAGCTTCCTGCATAACGGCAGCGATAGCGTGGTTAGTCTCGGGCGCACTTATGAAGCCTTCAGTTCTAGCCCAGGCAACACCTGCGGTAAACGTCTCGAGCTGAGGCATTGCCCGAGGTTCAATCAGGCCGTCAACCAGAAGTTGACTTACCAGCGGGGCCATACCGTGATATCTGAGTCCCCCTGCATGAATGGGAGCCGGAACAAAGGCGTGTCCCAGTGTGTGCATGGGCAACAAAGGGGTCATCTGAACCGCGTCGCCGAAATCATAGAGGAAGGGGCCTTTGGTCATAGTGGGACATGAGGTCGGTTCCACTGCTATAATTTGAACTTGTTTGCCGGCGATCTTATCTCTCAGAAATGGGAAAGCGCATCCGGCAAGATTGCTCCCTCCACCAGCACAGCCAATTACTATGTCCGGGTAGTCACCGATTTTGGCAAACTGCTTTTGCGCCTCCAACCCAATTATTGTTTGATGCAGAAGAACATGATTGAGCACGCTTCCCAGGGAATAGCGGGTAACGGGCCTTCCTTGAGCCTCGCTGGTGACAGCATCCTCGACTGCTTCGCTTATGGCGATGCCGAGACTGCCCGGAGAATTGGGGTCTTGGGCAAGAATCTGTCGGCCCGCCGCAGTTTCTGTGCTGGGACTGGGCACACAGGTCGCGCCCCAGGTATTCATCATCAAGCGCCGATATGGTTTTTGTTCATAACTTACTCTGACCATGTAGACTTTGGCCTCAAGGCCAAACTGGCTACATGCAAAACTCAATGCGCTTCCCCACTGGCCTGCACCAGTTTCAGTAGCGATCCTTTTGACGCCAAAAACCTTGTTGTAATAAGCTTGAGGAATGGCGGTGTTGGGCTTGTGACTTCCCGCCGGACTCACTCCCTCATTCTTGTAATAAATCTTTACCGGGCAATTCAGGTATTTCTCGAACTTTAAAGCCCGATACAGGGGAGTGGGACGCCAAAGCAGAAGCTTGTCCAAAACCTCATCAGGAATGGTAATCCATCTCTCCTGACTCATCTCCTGCTCTATTAAATTCATCGGAAACACAGGAGCTAGATCGTCGGGACCCACAGGTTGGCCAGTGCCTGGATGCAGGGGTGGTTGCATCGGATTGGGCATGTCCGCAGCGATATTGTACCACTGTCTAGGTATCTCGTCCTCGTTGAGAAAAACTTTGACTGTCATGAGCATCTCCTCCTCTGTTATTAGTGTTAAGCCCCTTGCCTTCTAACCGATTAGAGGACGGTGGCCAGCAATACGGAATTGAAGACACATGGCCTCTGCAGGGGTCAAAGCATGGGGAAGATGAAACGCTAAGGGATAAGGTTTACTAAAGTGACGGGCCTCTAAAAGCCGTGGTCACATTTGGCCTTTCGCTGTCACCAGAGCCTAAAAATCAAGGAAAACATTTCCCCTTTAATTCCTTGGCTCCGCGCGAAGGGCTTTGTATCGACTATACTAACGGCTCTGGGAATCGCTTATGCACTTCCGGGGAATGCGGACAAACACACGTAATTATGCCCCTTGGTACACTCGTTTTTTTTCTCAACTTGGAAAATCTGACAGATAATACTTTCGGCAGGCGGAATGTGCAAGAGTTTTCCCAAGACTCTGTGCGCTGACGTCACTATCTTCTACAATAGCCCCTTATGAGACATCCTCCTTCCTGCTCATTGCTCATGCAAACTGCGGGCTTTGTATTAAGAACGGGCGCAAAACCGGCCACGGAAGAATTGGGATAAAAGATTCGAGGTCCCCGCGTGGCCAAAACCTTTTTTTGGAACTGAAATCTATTGATGTCCATCTATATTGAACTGGGATCGTATTTGCGAAAATACGCGCCGACTTACAATGCGTCTGCGGGTCTGGTGCCTGCGGGGATCTGGTGGTAGTTCTCGCGTGAGAGGGCCTCTAAGTGAGAAGTGACTTATCATGCACAGAAGATGCTGGACCGTTGGTCTGGAGGGGAACTTCTATGATCAACATCCCAGGCTATCAGATTGTCGGGAAGATCTACGAAAGCCACATCTCGGAAATTTATCGAGCGGTCCGTAACGAGGGAGAAGGCCCGGTAGTTCTCAAACTACTTTCGAAGAGGCATCCAGCGCCCAAAGAGATCGCTCATGCAGCTCGGGAATTGAGGAGCAAAATATGGTGAACACGACCAAGATTTCGGTGAAAAATCCGGGGAAAGCGCAAGCCGTACGGGCCTGAACATTGAAGCTCTTAAACAAGGCTTCCGGGATCACCTGTTTTATTCTCAGGGAAGGCCCCTTGAAATTGCCACCACCAATGACATGGACCAAAATGTACTGAAACGGATCAATGGGGCCTGAAATGGTTGTGAGTCCAGGAAAAGTGCTTGATATCATCTGGTTGTCTATGCCCTTCGCGCGGCGGCGGCCTTTTTGAGGCGACTGTTGATGTTCGCACGCGTTTTCGACCAATTCTCATGACATCGTTGGCATTCATTTTTAAGGTATGCCGTCTCGTCATTGCTTCTGGAGTGGGCGCGGTGAATCGGCAGTCCGTAGGGACGGCGGTATTCGCAGAGATACTGGGCGTAACGGCGCTCGGAATCTTTTTCACTCCTGCGCTCTACGTGTTCATGCAAGGTCGAAAAAAACTCGACTCGAGAAAGTCTTGTGAAAATTAAATTGCTCAGTGTAAGGATGGTTCGGCTGCTTACTGACTTTTTCTCGAGTGAACCCAAAGGAGGAATTATGAAAGGACTTAAGAAACTGATCATTTTCAGTCTGTTGCTGCTATTCCCTACCGGGCACGGGCTTGCTGCCACCAAGTTCATCACTATCGGTACAGGCGGAGTTACAGGAGTCTACTATCCTACAGGGGGCGCCATAAGCAAATTGATGAATCAAAAAAGGAACATTTACGGCTTCAAAGTAACTGCCGAAGCAACGGGAGGATCGGTTTTCAATATTAACGCCCTAGCAGCCGGTGACCTGGATTTTGCGTTATCCCAGTCCGACAAGGCTTCCCAGGCATGGGCTGGTCGGGAGGAGTGGACGGGAAAAGGACCGAGAAAAGAACTCAGAGGAGTGTTCTGTTTGAACTCAGAAACTGTTTGTCTTATTGCCTCTGTCAACAGCGGAATAAAATCATGTGCGGATTTAAAGGGGAAAATAGTGGGTGTCGGTAATCCAGGCTCCGGAACGCGGCAGAATGCGCAGGATGCCCTTTCCACATGTGGACTCAAGTTCCGCGACCTAGCTCAAGCGGAAGGGATAAAGCCTGTTGAAGCCGCGGCGTTACTCCAAGACGGTCGCCTCGACGCATATTTCTACACCGTAGGGCACCCTAACGGCTCTATAAAAGAAGCCGCAGCCGGTGGGACCAAAGTTCGATTTATCCCATTTCCCGATATAGAAGCACTCCTTTTGAAAAACCCTTTTTACAGCAAGACCTCTATACCGGTTAGTCTCTACTCTGGGTTTGATAACTCAGGAGATGTTCCTACATTTGGTGTAAAAGCCTGCTTCCTTACAACAGATAAGATGGCGGATACAGTAGTGTATAGCATTACAAAAGAAGTATTTGAAAATTTTGACACATTCCGAAATCTTCACCCTTCGTTTTCCGATCTGAAAAAAGAGGAAATGGTTACAGGGTTGCCGGTTCCGTTACATCCTGGAGCGCTCAAGTATTACAAAGAAGTTGGGCTGGACATGGCTATAGAGGGAAGATAATTTATCTAGGCCCCAAGGGCCCATCCGGGACTGATCTCAGCCCGGTCGCTGCGGCCTGTAATTGACTCAGATAAGGATTAGAACGTCCTAATCATGGCGCAACAAAAAAATAAATTGCAGGTAGAGGCTCCAACCGCGGAACCGACAGGCCCCTATCCTTCAGGACCTTCCTCTCAAAAAGAGTGTTATGGCTCGGTCATCGGAGCGATCGCCCTAGGCTGGTCCATCTTTCAACTCTCCCTTGCAAGTTGGCTCATTCTTGACAGCCTCGCGGTCCGGGCTATTCACCTTGGTTTTGCACTGCTTATAGTGTTTGTCGCCTACCCGTTCAGGAAACAGCGAACAGGAGGGATGTTTCAAGAGCGACTTGACCTTCGTCTTTTTTTTCGGGCGGTTGTAGCCTGCCTGGCATGTGTGGCAGCCATATATATATTGCTGGATTACCACGGAATCAGCTCACGCCAGGGTGCACCACTGGAGAGGGACGTTTTCTTCGGAACGATATTGTTGGTGCTTCTCCTCGAGGCAGGAAGAAGGGCCATAGGCCCTGCCCTTCCGGCAATATCCATTTTTTTCCTCGTCTATGCTCTATATGGTAGTCATCTTCCTGATTTCCTTGCTTTCAAGGGAGTTTCTCTGAGTCGTCTTCTCGGTCAGATGACAATGTCCACCGAGGGAATATACGGTATACCTCTGGATGTGTCTGCCAATATTGTTTTTTTGTTTGTTCTGTTCGGCGCCATGCTTGAAAAGGCCGGTGCCGGCAACTACTTCATCGCAGTGGCGCTGTCGCTTCTCGGTCGGTTTCGAGGAGGTCCGGCAAAGGCTGCCGTTCTCGGAAGTGGGCTAACTGGTATGATTTCCGGTTCCAGTATCGCTAATGTAGTGACAACAGGAACGTTTACTATTCCTCTCATGAAAAAAGCCGGCTACCCTGCCACAAAAGCAGCGGCAATAGAAGTCGCAGCCGGTATTGACGGCCAATTGATGCCCCCGGTAATGGGAGCGGCCGCATTCATAATCGCAGAATATGTCAACGTTCCTTATGTGGAAGTTGCAAAATCCGCATTGATTCCAGCGATAGTTTCTTATAGCGCACTTTTTTATATCACCCATGTGGAAGCTTGCAAAATGGGAATCATGGGGATGGACCGGGACGAGATTCCCCGATTCAGACAAGTCTTTTTCAGCGGACTGCACTACCTGATTCCACTCGCCGTATTGATCGTAGAGTTGATTTATTTCAGACACTCCCCGCAAATGGCCGTCTTTCGTGCTATCTTGGTGCTGGCACTTATCATTGGACTTCAGCACCCAATTGAAGCGCTATTACATGGTCTGCCCCTATTAACCGGGATAAAAAAATCGGCTGCGATTCTTATTGATAGTCTTATTAGCGGTGCACGCAACATGGTCGGTGTGGCTATAGCCACTGCATGTGCAGGGATCATTGTGGGAGTCGTGACTCTGGGGCTGGGAGGGCTGGTGACCGAGGTAATTGAACGTCTTAGCGGAGGGAATCTTTATGTAATGCTTCTTATTACTGCAATCGCGAGTCTAATAATTGGCATGGGGTTGCCCACCACGGCAACCTATATTGTAGTGGCTTCCCTGACAGCTCCAGCGATGGTGCTCTTAGGTGAGGTCAACGGCTTTATTATTCCTCTCATGGCGGCGCACCTTTTCTGCTTCTATTTTGGGATTCTGGCAGACGACACCCCTCCAGTTGGCCTAGCATCTTTCGCGGCCGCAGCCATAGCCGGTTCTGATCCTGTGGCTACGGGATTGCAGGGGTTCATGTACCACATCCGTACGGCAATTCTGCCATTCATATTCGTTTTCAACCATGATCTACTTCTCATCGGCGTCAATACCATTGCCCATGGGGTTCTAATTCTTTTTGCATCTGTCTTAGGAATTCTGGCGTTCGTATCCGCAACCCAAGGCTGGTTTTTCACTTCAAATCGGTGGTACGAAGTCCCTTGCCTCCTAGCCGTAACTGTTGCCATGATGAGACCTGATTTGCCGGCATCTTGGTTCGGGCTTCCCAACAAATACATCACGTTTTTCCCAGGAGTAGCGCTTTGGTTAGCTATCTATTTTCTGCAGCGCCACCGAGCGACTAGCGTGTGACGAGTGGCTGGCAGCAATGCGTATTATTCGATTCTAGTGATGCAACAGAAAACTGGAACAAAGATTATTCAGATGTATATGAGCCGACTTACCTGCGCCTATGTGTTAGAGCGCCGCTGAATTCGCCATACTTGATCAATACATGCTCGAACCCATCCTGTTCCCACAAAGATTGGTAATACCGAGAACTTAAGCGACGGCTTTCTTCGAGTTGGGCTCTTAGATCGTTGAGAAGGGTCATGTCACGGACGTTTGTCACTACGAGGGCAATGTTGCCGTCATCATCCAGTACCGCCGTGCCAGTCACCAAAACTTGCTTGTTCTCCTTATAAAGACCTGGACTCCCCTAATGACAATCCGGCATAACACCCGAACCGTCGACTCAGTGGCCTGGGTCCACGCGATCCCCCCCCGTGGCGTTCCGGGTCGGCTGATGACTAATTCAGCCGTGGTCCCTGTGCCCTATGTTCGTATGGGGATGTCTGTTACCTGGTCAGGTGGTCTCGTCTACTTTTTCTTTAAGCTCCTTTCCCGTTTTAAAAAAAGGCAGCTTTTTGTCCGTCACCGAGATTTGTTCGCCCGTCTTGGGATTCCTGCCCGTGTAACCTTTGTACTCTTTGACCATAAATGAGCCGAAACCTCTGATTTCGATTCGGTCTCCATCTACGAGGGCCTTGGACATGGTGTCGAAGACGAGATTGACAATTTCTTCGGCCTTCCTCAGAGGAAGTTCGGCTTCCTTCGCCACTGCCACAATAAGATCTGATTTGTTCATGTTGTTTTCCTACATTTCAGATTAAGCTTTTTTCGCTGAATCCTTGTGTGCTTTGGAAGAGGTGACCAGCGAAACCTTGTCGCGAGGAATCGTCATAATTGCGTTTTTCTGACGATTGACTCCTCGACGCGAATTTCTGTAACTACTTTGAAAGTTCCGATGTCGCCAATGCCAATTCTGCCATCCGCTTCCTTGAAAAATTCGTCAATTGTAGCCGTCAATGAGAGCGCCTCCATGGCCTCTGCCTTTTTTTGTAACACCGGCTTCTTGGGCAATCCTATTTACAACTCCGGCCTTGGTCATTACGACTCTCTCCGAAAAAATAAAAGCTTCAATGGGTTGAGACTACATAAAGGATTGCGAAATGTTATATATACCGACTTGAATTGTCAATAGAAATTGTTAGAACTCCGGAATTGGCCGATCCAGGAGTCCAAGGGGTATTTTCGTGGGCTATTTTGTCTTGACAAAGGTCTCTCAGCAAACTACGCGACTGTTTCAAGCAAGAACTTTTGGGGTCCGGTTTCATGAATGAAACGTTAATCTTGGAACATCTGGAAGACATCGCTATCAAATTGGGCGTAGAATTGAGATACGAGGATCTTGGCCAAATTGGAGTGCGAAGCGACGGAGGATACTGTAAACTAGCCGGCAGACCGATAATAATAATAAACAGAAAGGAATCCCGGAGCAAAAAAATTAGTATTTTGGCCAAATCTCTTAACAAGCTAAATTTGGAGGGAATATTTATCCCTCCAGCCCTAAGAAAGCTTATCGAGTCTCACGACAATTGATTGTCCAGCCCCGGCTACCGTCTTTGCGTCATTCGTGATGTCTTGAAAGTAGTGTAGTAGTTCGGAGTCATAGTCTCATCACAGCGTATTTCACCCCAAGATTCTTTGAAATGTCGGAACGGTAATGAGAAGAACGGATTTTAGGTCCTGTGCAGATTCCAGTAGTAGTTCACGTCTGTGCCGACAGCTTGCGCGGTGTCTTGAAGCCGCCTCTTGTCAAGGAAACATACGTGCAGTTTCCAAAGACCTTGACTTCTCATACTGATTTGCTGTCACATTGTGAATCAGCCATGACTTTTTTAGCCTGCCGGCATGTAGCCTCGGCAAAGGACATCGACAGATGAACTTCGCTTTCGGATACATGCCGGCATACGCTTTTTAGTTTGAAGACAAATCCGTATCAGCCCTTTTTGCGATTCTTAGAATTGAAGCCACCGATTGTTGTCTTCAAGAAGAGAAGGTTGATTCACACAAATGTCTGGATCTTTGGTAACTCCACTGAGCTTATGTTTCGACTCCAGGTTGATGGACTACGAGGCGTTAGAAAGTAATCGTCGTCATGCGGACAGCCTTTTGAAAACCTTTTATTGGAAATCGACCCTGCCAAGGGACTTCCCCTTGATAGTATGTCTAGTGGGGGGAACAGGAACCGGAAAGAGTACTGTATTTAATTCTCTGGCTGGTCGGCAAATCAGTGAGGTGGGGGTGCGGCGTCCTTGCACCAATAAGGCAATTCTTCTGGTACACGTAGACATAGTCCCACAACTGGACGACTTGACAGGACGGGAGCAGCACGGTTGGGACGAGATCTCAATTTTTCCACACAATTTGGCGGAATTGAAACACTTAATCCTTGTTGACACTCCTGACTTCGATAGCGTGGACCAGGCTAACCGCTTGATTGCTGACAGATTTTTTGTAATTAGCGACATCTTGATCGTGATCACGTCGCAAGAGAAATACGGAGACCTTTTAAGCAGGGATTTGACACGACGAGCCGCGGCTTGGGGCAAGGATGTTATTTTTCTAATGAACAAGGTAGTTTCAAACGAAGCGTATGATGACTACCGGCGTTCATTTCAAAACGCAGGAAAGGAGTCGGAACCCATCAGGGTGAAAAGGATGGACCCATCTCCTGAATATATTGAGGGTTTGAGGGATAGGTCTCATTTTTCAGAACTGTTTAATAATCGTGCTCCAAAGGGTGAATTGGAAAAAATCCGTAGTGACGAATGCAAACGGTTGCTCAGTCAAACCACGTCAACTTTACTGGATCTTGAAAATTCGATCAGAGGCCAAGAGCAAAGGATTGTTTCGACTAACTCAAGAATTGATAACATACTGGCATCCGTTTCGAGAGATATGGAAGACCGGCTGGAAGTCATACTCTCTGACGAACTGGAGACCCAGATCAAGAATCGACTGGAGGGGTTTCTCAGAAAATACGATATTCTTTTCGTGCCTCGAATGATGATCAGAAAGGCTGTAGGCACGGTCGTCAGGGAAATCAAGGATTTTTTTGTGTCAGGAGAGGGTTCTTGGCCGAACGCGTATCAAAAAAAGGCGACCCTGATTCAGGATGTGCACCCCGCCTTGGCTGCCGTGAGGCTTCAACCTCTGGAAGAAGCAATCGCGAAATTTAATCTCAGGGCAGTGGAGTTTCTCTCGTCGGCTCCGGCTTTGGCAGATTTGTGCAAAGTCGCGAGAGAATCTGTCCCGAGATGGAATTCCGAAGACATTCGGTCATTATATGAGCGGTCCTTTCCCGGAGTGGAGGCTCTTGTAGAAGCGGAAGTTGATCGATTTCGGCACGGGCTGTCTACGGTCGATGAAATCAAACTGTACGGCTCATATACTCTGTGGGCTCTGCTCATAGTGACGGTGGAGATTGCAGTCGGCGGTGGTTTTAGTCTACTGGACGCTCTCTTAAACACTGTTATCGTTCCCTTCATCCCTCCCTGGCTCATCAGGCTCAAACTGATCGACCTCTTGAAAGAAATCGGAGAGCGCGTCGACTCGAAACATCGGGACACTATGAGGAAAGTGCTTCAGGAACAAAGCCGGCTCTACAAGAAAAAATTTAGGGCTCTGCTCCCGGATGAAGAGGCATTAAGCCGGTTACGAGGAATTCGAGAGTCTTTGCTTTCAGCAAGCCGGCCACAAGATTGACAACGTTTTCAAGGCTTGTTGGAAACAGTTTCTCTAAAATATTGTCGGTATACCAAGCCACTATGAGGTGGTTTACAGGTGATTTGGTGTTCAAAGTCGATGAAAGGCGGTTGTAATGGTCCGGTTTGTTAGAGTAATTTGTTTTCTGGTGTTCATAGGAGCACTGGCGATTTCTTCAATGCTATCAACAGGCGTCCGTGCGGCGGAGGGCAACTTGAAACGTTTCGTACTTTTCAACGGTCTAGAAGTATTCATAAAGGAAGACCACGCGCGCAAGGTGGCTGCTATCCAGTTTTGGGTGAAAGTGGGGAGTGCCGATGAGACAGATTCTGAACGCGGAATCAGTCACTTGATAGAGCACATGGCATTCAAAGGGACCGAACGGAGGGGGCTAGGAAAGATCGCCTATGAAATAGAGGCGTTGGGAGGGGACATTAATGCATACACAAGCTGGGACGAAACGGTTTTCCATGTGACGGTGCCGTCCAGCGCGACAACACAGGGACTTGATATCTTAACGGACGCGGTACTCAGACCTGTAATTGACCCATCGGAATTAGAGAAAGAAAAACAGGTCGTACTGGAAGAGATCCTTGAAGGGCAGGAACGGCCTGAACGTAAGGCTTCTCAGTTGCTGTTCAAGACTGCCTACGTGAAAGGTCCTTACCAGTATCCCATAATAGGATACAAAGAAATTGTGGAAAAATTCTCTCGGGAAGACATCATGGCATTTCGCAACAAATGGTACGTCCCGGAGAATATGTTTCTCGTAATTGTGGGAGACGTGGACGCTCCCGTCTTGATAAAGGAAATAGAGCGTCTTCTAGTCGATCTTAAACCGAAAGGATTTTTCAGGCCCCCGAGGTCGGTTGAGCCGGTTCAGAGAGAAATAAGGACTGGTGTCGTTCGAGACAAGAACTCCAGAGAAACCCGCTTACATATTGCCTTTCACATCCCGTCCATTGAAGGGAACGACGTTAACTCCCTTGATTTGGCTTCCGACATTCTTGGCGCCCGTGATAGTTCGCGTCTCGTGAAGGTGCTGAAAAAGGAAAAGGGGTTGGTAAACTCCATTTCCGCTTATGCCCTTACTCCCAAAGACCCAGGCCTGATGGTTGTTTCAGCTACCCTGGACTCTAAAAATTTGGAAGCCGCTACTCAAGACATCATGGACCAGTTGGCCCGTTTGTCTAAGGAACCTCCGGACCTTGAAGAACTCGAACGGGCAAAAACATACATTGAGTCACAACATGTCTATGCGAGAGAGACAGTTCAGGGAACAGCCCGGAGTATAGGGAATTACCAGGCAGACCTCGGCGACCCAAATTACGAGGACAAATATCTGGTCCTGAATCAGGCTGTGACTCCTCATCAGGTTTCCGCCGTGGTCAAGAAGTACTTTTTTGCACCCAACGTAACACTCTGCGCCTTGATTCCGGAGGGAGAGGCGGAAAAGCTCAATGTCAAATCCCTTGCAACTACAATCAGCAATTATGGATCGGTGTCGGAAGGTCCGTCTGTCAATGACAAGACAGGAGGCGGAGTTCTCACACATACTTTGCCCAACGGAGTGAGGCTTGTGCTTATACGGGACGACTCAAACCCGGTAGTATCATTCAGAATTGTCCATCTTGGAGGAAAACGCTTCGAAACAAAGGAAAACGAAGGGATAATGAATTTTGTTGCCCAGATGATCAATAAGGGCGCCGGCAAAATGTCTGAAGTGGAGATTTCCCGTAAGGTGGAGGACATGGGGGGAAGGTTGACGGGGTTCTCCGGTTACGATTCCTTTGGTCTGTCTGCAAGCTTTTTTTGTCGATATTTTGACGAGGGACTTCAACTCCTTGCAACTCTTAACAGCGATCCGACGTTCCCGCAAAACGAGTTGGAAAGAGAGCGTATTTTCATCATCAACCGTATCAAAACCGAGCCGGACCGGCCGGTTGCCTTCACCATTAACATGCTCGGCAAAACGCTCTTCAAGAATAGTCCCTACGGCTTCAACAAAGAAGGGACATTGGCAACAGTCTCGGGATTTACGTCGGAGGATCTCAAGAAGACTTACAAACGTTACGCGGTGCCATCCAATACGGTTATTACCGCTGTTGGCGATCTTGACCCCCAGAAAACCCTGCGGCGTATAGAGGAACTGTTCGGATCATTGCCCGCAGAGAAACTGGATGCGCCGATTGTGCCTGAAGAGGAACCTCTGAAAGAAGTCAGAGAGGACACCATTAGAATACCACGGGCAAAAGCCCACATTGCCATAGGCTTCCCAGGAACCACTTTGAACGATCCTGAACGATATTCCTTAGAGGTCCTGAACAATGTCCTGTCCGGACAGGGCGGCCGTTTATTTCTGGAATTGAGAGACAAGGAGTCTCTCGCTTATTCCGTGGCATCTTTCGTGAGGCCAGGCCTGGATCCTGGCATGTTCGCTTTCTACATGGCCTGTGATATACCCAAGCTAGAGCGTGCTTTGAGCGGCTTGTTCAGGGAGATTGACACGGTGAGATCCGTCCCGATCACGTCTGAGGAACTCGATCACTCGATTTCCAATCTGATCGGAAATCATCTCATTTCACTACAAAGCTCGTGGTCGAGAGCCGAAAATGCCGCCTTGAATACACTTTACGGTCTGGGATACGACTATGACACTGAGTATATTAAACGAATACGTGAGGTAAAAGCAGAAGACGTCCTGAAGGCAGCTCGGAGGTATCTTGATCCGTCTAAATGTGCTGTTGTGAAGATCCTTCCGGAAGAAGATAAGCGCTAGAAGTTCACGCGCTCGAGATACCGCGCGACACGTGGAAAACTGTCCGGCTTTATGAGAGAATAGGAGATAATGAGATCGGCCACTTTATCCGTCCGAAATGGAGGGTTGATGTAGGTCATCTGAAGGCATACGACTCGCTATGTTTCCTGTTCAAAGACCAAGACTTTTTCAAGTTGAACAGAGGTCCTAAGGATCGAAAGTTGGGAGATAACAGAGATTGAGCGTGGTTTTCGGGTCATTACGGGACCTGAAACCGTCCCAAAGGATTCGGCTTGAGCGATTAGCCGCGAGACGAATTCCACATGGCAGCGTTGTGACCCACGAGGTTTCACGTCGACTAACTGAACTATCCTCTGAAATTGGGCGTCAAATAGGTATCCTGGTCGATCGCCAGGGAAAGATTTTCAAGGTTCTGGTTGGAGACTCACGGTCCATTCTCATACCGAAGCTGGAAGGTTGGCGCGTGGGGGCGGGACGACTCAGGGGGCTGAGGCTAATTCATACTCATCTGTACGACGAACCCATGAGTCAGGAAGACCTGACAGATTTGGCTTTGATGCGTCTGGATCTCGTTGGTTCAATAGGGATTGACCAGTATGGATTGCCTACAGCACTGCGAATGGCCCACCTGCTCCCGGACAATCCAGCAGGAAAGGTATGGCAAATTCTGGATCCCATCCACCCTTCTCAACTCGACATGAATTTCCCTTCTTTTGTCAAGTCCCTGGAGGATGAGATTTCGCGTTCCGTGAGGGGCCATTCCACTACAGGCTCGGGCGAAAGGTCCTACCTTGTGGCTCGGACTCACGGCAAAGACTGGGAGATAGAAAAATCCCTCAGAGAATTAGCTGAACTGGCTCGATCCAGTGGTCTGGAAGTAGCTGGAACCGCAGTTCAGCGTAGAGACTCGGTGGACTCACATTTTGTGGTGGGCAAGGGGAAATTGAGAGAAATAGTCATAGATGCTCTCCAAAAGGGTGTAGGATTAATAGTCTTTGATGCTGAACTAAGCCCGACCCAGGTAAAATCCATAGGAGATTTTACCGAACTCAAGGTCATTGATCGGTCCCAGTTGATTCTGGACATCTTTGCCCAAAGGGCTAAAACCAGCGAGGGGAAGATACAGGTCGAACTTGCTCAGCTAAAGTATGCCCTACCGAGGCTCGGAGAAAAGGATGACGCTCTCTCGCGTCTTACGGGAGGAATCGGTGGCCGCGGGCCAGGAGAAACTCGGTTGGAAATTGATCGACGTCGCATTCACAGCCGAATCGGATTTTTGGAAAAACAGATTGACCAACTCGGTAGGCGTCGAATGCTTCGACGTCAGTTGCGCAACAGACGAGAAATACCTATCATTTCTATTGTGGGATATACTAATACCGGGAAATCTACGCTGTTAAACAATCTTACAAAGTCCGACGTTCTCACTGAGGACAAACTATTTGCCACGTTGGACCCGACCAGTCGAAGACTTAGATTTCCGAGAGAAACGGAAGCCATAATAACAGACACCGTTGGCTTCCTTCAGGATCTCCCCGAAACACTGGTGGCAGCATTTTCGGCCACTCTCGATGAACTTGCCGACGCAGATCTCCTGTTACACGTAATCGATTGTTCCAACCCGGATTTTGAAGACCAGATGGCCGCGGTTGAAAGGCTTCTTGAGCGGTTGAATCTCAATTCGATACCTATGATAAGGGTTTTCAACAAAATAGATCTCGTCGACTCAGAAGCCGTTGAAAACATTTGTGCCCGTTTTGGCGGAACGGCAATTTCCGCTTTTAACACAAGAACGTTCCCAGCTCTGGTAAAGAGAATGGAAGACGAAATACTTCAGAGCCTCTCTGCCGAGAGGGATTATTACGGAAACATTCAGTTGAATCCCAATACCGGAGGGAAATAGTGCAAACGGAATCTAAGAGTGGAGAAGACAAGAGACGATTGATCGTCGCTCTATGCTTGCTGACTGCGTTCGGAATTTTGTTTGCGGGGTTGGTCGTATTCGGACAATTGGGCTGGTGCTGTGAGTTGGTTTGTGAAATGTTCAAGAGTAAGGAAGCGCTGCGAACCTATATTGAAAGCTGGGGAGCCTGGGCTCCAGTGGTCTTTATTTTGATTCAGGCTTTTCAGGTAGTTGTGGCCCCCATTCCAGGGGAATTGACCGGGGCCGTGGGCGGCTTTGTCTTCGGAGCCGTGCCCAATCTCGCTTATTCCACTATAGGCCTGACCCTGGGTTCCCTGGGGGCTTTTCTTGTTGCCAGAATAGTGGGATTGCCAATTGTCAAGTTGGTTGTGAGCCAAGAGTTGCTGAACAAGTTTCACTTCCTGACCGAGAGACGGGGAACGATTGTTACATTGCTTCTTTTTACCCTTCCCGGCTTTCCGAAAGATATTTTTTCATATATTCTTGGTCTGAGCCCTATGGGGTTCATTCCATTCGCACTCGTGAGTACTATCGGCAGAATCCCTGGAACAGTGATGCTAAGTGTGAGCGGCTCCGCAGTCTTCGATGAGGATTGGTCGTTATTATTGATTGTGTCGGTGGTCTGCACCCTGTCCATAGGGTTTTTCCTTCTCTACCGTGACCGGATAGAGTTCTGGCTTAAGGCTCGGCATGGATAAGAAGCGCAAAAATTTTTTCAACCCAGTCATCATGATTGAAAGTATGATAACCACCGACAGATTGGAATCCATACAGAGGCTTCCATGAAAACCCATGCGTTGTATGCGACATCGGGCAATATGACATACAATCCTCGTTTCGTGGAGTTCATAGAACACTTTGTTTTTATAGGCGCCGATAAAAGGCTATTTCCGAAAAAATGTAACGTTTGTGGAAAGATTTACCGCAGTTTTCCCGAATATGTATTGGCCACAATACCAAAAGGACATTGCCTTGAAGACTGCCGTGAAGTCATGAAGAAACCTTTCACCATGATGTACCGGCACTGCAAATGCGGGAACACCCTGGTTCTATCTGTTACTGACGAAATCTTTCCACGGCTGAATGAGTTCTGGGCCGCGATGGGAGAAGAAAGCGAGAAAACCGGCTTGCCTTTGCGTTCAGTGCTCCTAGATTTTTCTAACCAGTGCGGGCGCTACATTGCCGCCAAGCATTAGCTTTCCTCCGACAGCGATTTTTGGGAAACAAGTGAATCCTCAGACTACTATTAGTACACCTGTCCAGGTATCTCCGAAGTCAAGAAATGCTCCCTCATGCCGAAGTCTTCAAACAACATTACGGACATCCTTTTTGATCTTGGAAATGTCCTCGTTCCGTTTGATTGGGATATTGCTTTTCGGCGGTTGCTTCCAATTCTGCCGCCGGACCTTGCAAGGCTTTTGACCGAGAACAAGCGGGCTTTCAAGCAGTTGTTTCTGAAGCATTCCTTGGCTTTGGAAGTCGGAGAGATTGACTTTGAAAGTTTTTGTCGGATCATTTCGGAAACGCTTAGGATTCAGTTGAATGTCGATGAATTCCGGGTAATCTGGTGTGACATATTCAGAATAGATGAAGAAATGGTAGCTCTGGGTGAATGTCTATCAAAGAATTATAGAACGTGGCTAGTTTCAAACACCTGTAGGGCTCATTACTACTGGATTGTTGAGCATTTCCCGAGGGTGGCCTTTTACCGCATGGCGGCCCTGTCCTTCGAGTTGGCCGTAATGAAACCGTCACCAGCCTATTATGAGAAAGCGATAGAGATGTTTGGAATCGATCCGGCGTCTTCGGTTTTCATTGATGACTTGTGGGAGAACGTGCAAGGCGCCGAACGAAGCGGAATTCGGGGCATACTGTATTCAGGACGGTCCCGACTCATTCAGGACCTGGTCAGTTTGGGAGTTAAAGTCAGAGGTTACGGGGAGTGACAAGAAGTGGATCTAAAATCAAAACCGATCAAGGGCTTCAAGTTTAGCGCTGTTGCAGCCGGAATTAAACACGCGGATACGACCAGGCTTGATTTAGGTCTCGTTGTGGCTGAAGCGCCGGCCGTTGCAGTCGGGGTAACCACCACCAATCTGGTTTTTGCCGCGCCGGTAGAGATAACTCGGAAACGTCTCTCACAAGGCTTGTGTCGGGCTCTGCTGGTCAACTCCGGCAATGCCAATGCTTACACGGGATCCAAGGGTAAGCTCGATGCCCTCCGCTTAACTGGAGCCGTTGCAGAAAGCCTTGCAATAGATTCTGAGCTTGTCATTCCCATGTCCACCGGTGTCATCGGAAAAAACTTGCCTCTGGAGCGAATGCTCGGACGAATTTCTGAACTCGTTCATGGACTGGGGCGCTGCTCGTTTATGGATGTAGCCCAGGCAATCATGACCACAGATACCAGACCCAAGACAGTATGCCTGAACGGCCGAACCTCCAACGGACCTTTGCAGATTGTCGGAATCGCCAAAGGCTCCGGCATGATTGCCCCTCATATGGCCACCATGCTGGCCATCATCCTGATCGATATGAGGGTTGAGGCGTCCTTCCTACGAGAATGCCTCTTGATTGCCAATGGCAAGAGTTTTAATTCCATAACCGTGGACGGAGACACCAGCACAAACGACACAGTCGTGGTTCTGGCAGGGGGGGACTCTGATGCCTTAGAGTTGGGACCAAATCGCGAAGACAGGATGGTCTTCTCCTCGTTACTTGACCAAGCCTGTATGGATCTTGCCCGCCAGATTGTGCAGGACGGGGAGGGGGCAACTAAAGTAGTGGACGTACGAATCTGTGGAACTGTGGACCGTGAAGCGGCACTAAGAATAGCTCGTGTTATAGCGGAGTCGCCCCTGGTAAAGAGCGCCTTTCATGGGGAAGATCCTAACTGGGGTAGAATCATCTGCTGCGCTGGCCGTGCCGGGGTGATGTTCGACCCTGGCCGCATCGATCTATTCATAGGCGACGTTCCGGTGGTAAAGAACGGTACGCTCGTCGAGGAGGACTGGGAGTCTGCAGCGCATCACGTTATGGCAGCCTCGGAGTTCTCAATTCTTCTTGACTTGAAGGCTGGGGAGGAAAAGGCTTCACTTCTGACTACAGATCTCTCGGAAGAATATGTTACGATAAATGCCGACAAGCGTTCTTGACTTGACTGGATGCACGTCACCTTATGACTGGATAACCATCCCCCGGCTCTCCGGAATCGTACTATTAACCCCAGGTAATCAGGTTCATTGAGAGTTGATTGAAAAGATAGGGGTGAAATGGTAGCACGCGGATCCGATAGGCATACACACCGGTCTCCTCGCACGGTATTGTCCCTTTGAAACAGTAGACCCCGTCTGATGATTCTTCTGACTGCACCATAGCCGTGACGTTGCGGTTAATGAGCTTGTCGGAATCAACGGCCGCGATTCCGTGGCAAAGATCGACAACAACTTCCTCAGCACTTATGTGGCCCAACCGGACATAGGTCGTTACCTCCAAAACTTCTCCCAAGGATACATGATCTCCTTTCGGTAAAGAGACATCCAGGATTTTGATGTCGTTCCAAAGCGAGCGAATTCTTAGTTTCCAGTCTCTGAGTTCTCTCGCGCGCGCCTGTCTGTTTTCCCCAAGGATTTGATGGGCCAGTCCGGCTTGAACGTAGTAGTCTTCCATGTATTCTTCGATCATTCGGTGAGAATTAAACCGGCCGCATATTTTTACCATGCTGTTTTTCATCATCTCTACCCACGCGTGAGGTAGACCGTCAGGACCTCGATCAAAAAAAATCGGGATTACTTCCTTTTCCAGGATATCGTACAAGCTATCCGCGTCAGTTTGGTCCTGGTATGCAATGTCTTCGTACTCTTCTTCGTTGCCTATTGCCCATCCATTGGTTCCATCGTACGCTTCAGGCCACCACCCGTCGAGTACGCTCAAATTGAGAACCCCATTGGCCGCGGCTTTCATTCCAGATGTCCCACAGGCTTCGTTGGGCCTTCGAGGCGTGTTAAGCCAGACGTCCACACCCTGAACCAGGTACCGGGCAACGTTAATGTCATAATCCTCCAAGAACACCAGGTTCCTGCGAAAGCCTTCGGACCTAGCCTGATGCACAACTTTCTTGATGATCTCTTTCCCCAAGAGATCCCTGGGGTGAGCCTTGCCCGCGAAAATGAATTGAACCGGACGTCGCTTGTCAGAGATGATCCTCAGCAAGCGGTCTGGATCACTAAACAGCAAACCAGCCCTCTTGTATGGTGCAAACCGCCTAGCAAAGCCGATAGTCAGAGCTTCGGGATTGAGAAACTCGATGACGCGTTTCATGTTAGAACTGGACCCAGTTCCCGATTTCAGTTGCTTGGCCAGGCGCCTCCTGCAGAAAGCCACCAGGCGTTCCCGCCTCGTTTCATGAACTCTCCAGAGTTGTGAATGGGGTATATTATGAATTCTCATCCAAAGTTTCGCATTATCAGGCTCCTCTACCCATTCTTCTCCCAGGTAGCGTGCAAAAAGATCAGCCATTTCGTTGGATAAATAGGACGGTATATGAACCCCGTTAGTTACATAACCAATGGGGACGTCTTCTTCCTCAAGATGTGGCCACAGGTTTCTCCACATCTTTCTTGACACGCTGCTGTGAAGTTTGCTGACCGCATTGACTCCTCTGGAAAGGCGTAAAGCCAAAACAGCCATGGACAACGGGGAACTCTTGTCGCTTGGATCCTGCCTTCCTAAATCCAGTAGGTCCTTTACGGTCATCCCAAGTGATTTCATGTAACTTCTGAAATAACGTTCCACCATGTCAGGAGGAAACATGTCTATACCGGCTGGGACTGGAGTATGGGTCGTAAACACTGTCGAAGCCGACACCGCTTCCATGGCAACGTCGAAAGAGACTTTATACGTGGTCATGGACTGGCGAATTCTTTCCAAAGCCGCAAAAGCTGCATGGCCTTCGTTGAGATGGTAGACCAGCGGCCATAGTCCGAGAAGGTGAAAGGCTCGAGCCCCCCCTATCCCGAGGACTATTTCCTGCTGAATTCTCATATCAAGATCCCCGCCGTAAAGTTCCGCAGTAATCCGACGCGCGCTTTCCGAATTGGATGGGTGGCTCGAATCCAGGAGATAGAGAGGGATACGGCCTACCTGGATTTTCCATATCAATATCTTTACATTCCTTCCATCCAGTTCCATATCAAAACTCGCCTGATTGCCCGTAGCATCGCGAACAGGTAAGATTGGTAAGTTATAAAAATCGTTGTCCGGATAGGATTCCTGCTGCCATCCATCTATGTTTAAATACTGTCGAAAATACCCTTTTTGATAAAGCAGCCCCACCCCAATGAGCGGAAAACAGAGGTTTGACGCGCTCTTCAGATGATCTCCCGACAATACGCCTAAACCTCCTGAATATATCGGCATGCACTCACAAAGCCCGTACTCCATGCTGAAATATGCGATCCTGTAGTCAATGGGCCTCTCCAAGTTAAAGGAGTAATTTCCCGGATTGCTCAGGTATTCCTCGAAAGCCTTTTCTATTTCGGAGATGGCATCGATAAGGGACACATCCTCTATGATTTCCCTTTTTCTTTGCGGGGACAAATTGGCTAGAAGAAGTATGGGGTTATGTCCGCATTCTTCCCAAAGATCAGGGTCGAGCGCCTGGAACAGACGATTCGCGTCAGGATTCCAAGTGTACCAAAGATTCATTCCTATGGTTCTGAGCACCTGCAATGCATCAGGTAGATCCGGTTTTACAACCAACTGGCGAATCAGCATACTAAACCTCGTTTTTTTCGACAGATTTGTTGCAAGCGCATCGAATAACAGGCACATGCTGTTTCTAGCAGTTGCTCCACCATGGTGTCAAGTTGCGGATTTATTGCCTATCCCCTTAGCTACGAGCCTGACGTCCAGGCGCAGTTGATGATAATGACCATGTGGTCATCAGCGATGCCTGCCGGTTTTGCAGGCGCTCCCTTTATATGTGGCACAGAACAAGGGGTTTTTTCCAAAGAAAAAGTTGATGTTGAAATTGTACCGTTTAATACGGCGTTTGAAAAAGAAATTGCTGGTTTGGCGAGGTTTTGTTCATCCAGTAACCCTGGTCTCCATGGCAGGCATTTATCAGGCTTACAGGGTGGACGTGATGATCCGCGGCTCACGGGACTGGAGGGATCTACACGATCGAGGCAGCAGAGTCAGAGTCCTTTACTTGGCCGTGGGTATCGTTCTTATACTGACCGTGGCCTTTTTCGGCTAATTCGGATCACCGGCAATCCTATGCCGCCTGCGGGTTGCTGATCCAAAAACAAGGTATATCTCACAAAGCAGGGCTATCCGTGCCGATGAGATCACTTTGCCTCCTGTTACGTTGATCCCACTTCATCCTCGCCTCGTTGGGGGGGGGGATAAGATCTGAGAGGGTTTTCATGCCAGGGATTTTCCTCGTCATCCAGCCATCATTTTCGTTGGCTTCGAAAGAGGCTTTCACGGCGGTATTTCCGGAGCGAAGGCCGGAACAGGACGTGAGGAAAGGCAGCACTACCAAACCTACTAGGCCGAGGGCCGATACTATTCTCATTTAAAATACCTCTGATCACAACAGGTTGATGCAAGGCAACCATTCAGGAGTGAGCTTATATCTTTTTGTGTCTATCACTACAAGAGTTTTTTGTATGATGATCAGAAAACTCAATGGGTTTTCATAAATATTCAAACTGCTTTAGGTCGGTTCACCAGATAAAGACCTACCGCCACGAGACTTAGACCTACCCAGAGCAATACCGGTAGAGGTTCGCCAAGAAGAACTCCGCTCAGAATGACTCCGAATAAAGGCGTTAGGAACGTGAAGGCCGACAAAATGCTCACCTGAAACCGATGAACCATCCAGAACCAAAGCAGATAACTCAAGAAAGCAATCACCACCGTCTGGTAGAAAAGGGCCGCTGCAACAATTGAGTCCACATGAATGGCGCGTCCCGATTCAAAAATCAGTGCCCCCGCTGCCAGAATGGGAATAGAGAAAAAAAGTTGAGCAAAAAGCGTCTGGAAATGAGTTATCGGCCTGTTCCACATGAATTTCTTGATGTAAATAGTAGTAGCCGCCCAGAGGAGGCCTGCGATCGTTTCCATCAAATCGCCGACCCAATACAGGGACCCAAGTTCTGGTGATTTAGATCCGAATACCAATATGAGGCCTGCAAAAGCTGAAAACAAGCCCAGGCTTTTCACCATGGACAGACGATCATTGGCCAACAAGAAATGAGCGCCGATCGCTGCCCATAGGGGTTGGGTGTACAAGAAAACCACTGCTCTGGAAACATCTGTTAAGGTGGCCCCCCAATAGAGAAGCAGGAACTCTGTTCCGAACAGAACACCGATTACCGCACCGTGTTTGAGATCCTGTCGGTCCAGGAACACTCCACGTCTCGTGACTCCCGCATAGAGCCATAGCAGCAAAGACGAAAAGACTGATCTTATCGTAGCAGCAATAATAGGTGGCATCCCCTGACTGCTCAACTTGATGCTCACCATATTTCCACCCCAGACGAAACTCATCATGACGAGGAGGAGGACTGCTGTAACCGGTATTTGGTGGTGAGAATGGTCGATCTTATTCAAAATCTTACCCTATTTTTAGAGACCTCTGATCTGTGTACGTCTTTTAGGGAGACTCGGCAGGCCCAAAAACAATGTCAATCAATATTTTGAATGCTGCGTTTTGAGCCTCGCGATCCATTCTTGAACACCAATAATGACAGCGGGGATTCGTTCCATACTTGCGCATCGAATGAGATAGGCAGACCCCAGAATGAACAATAATGGAGGCAAAGGCAATACCAGTATAGGATCGGCTACGTTGGAGCGAGCTGCCCGTTCAGTAGCCAAGACCAAGGCGTAATAGACAAAAACAGCTATAAGTCCAAGTGAGACATTGTTCAGGCGACTTCTACCCATGTTCAAAATGCCGATAGGGAAGGCGATAATGGCAAGAGCCAGGCACGCCAGAGGATAGGTAAACCTTTGGATGATAAGTATCCCGGCAAATAGTTTTACCCGTTCATAGTATGCCAATACTTCGCTTGTGTCAGTCTCTTTAGGCGTAGTAACCATTTTCACCCTATCTCTGACGGCTGAAATGGACATTTCTTCAAGCGCCTTCGGTGCATCATTTAGCCCTGCCTGGTCCAAAGGATACCGAAATACATAGGTCTCAAACGCCAAAATCCCGGTCGAATCTCCGGTCAGATCCTCTTTCAAGATAGTCCCATCACGGAGGTTCAGTATGAATGCTTTTCCCTCTGGATCCTGATAAGCGACTCCTTTCTTGGCCAGTATTGTAGTCGTCTCGTTGGGCTGTGTGGTCTCACGTATGAAGACCCGACTCATGACACCTGTAGAAGAATCTATTTTTTCTACGTATACAATCAGGTTCTTGAGTGAGCCAAAAAACGTGCGTTCCTCAATGCCTGCGTCTAGCCGTTTGCTGATGGCCTCCTGCATTAGCCGACGGCCTTGCGCGATACCTTTGGGTATGAGAACGAGCGTACATATCAAACTTGCCCCAAGGCCTATCAGCCCGAGAAACGCTACCGGCGGCAACAGTCTGAGGATAGAGATCCCCGACGACTTGATCGCTGAGATCTCATTGTCCGTGGCCATTCGTCCGAGCCCTAAGAGAATGCCGATCATGATGGACAACGGGAGGACGGTAACCAAGGTGCCAGGCAAGGCGTTAATCAGAACCTGGAATAGGATTAGCGTCAGTTCCAATCCTGCTTCCATACCCTTTTGGAGCAGTGGAAGAAAACCGGCAATCAAACCTGCCACGAGAAATACCGCAAAACAAAATGCGAAAGAGACGCTAATTTCCCTGAAGACATACCTGTTAATAATAGAAAAACCAATCACCTGGCACCGACCTCATGAACTTGGGCAGCCTGGAGAATGATGACGTCCCTTAGGCTGGCCATATCTGTCTGTACGGAACGCATACCACCTTTTCTTTTCTTAGACCACAAGTTGCAAGTCAAACTTGTCACGGTGGTTACGCCCATGTGAGGAGAACCCATCAGATAATGGAGTCGCCTGGGATGTCGGACAGCGCCCTGATCAGTTCAGGGAATTACTCGTATCGTAGGGCCTCAATAGGCTGTAATCGGGAAGCTTTTAGGGCTGGATAAAAACCAAAGAATATCCCCACGGCAGCAGAAAATAATAGCGCCACTCCCACCGCAAGAGAACTGATCAGCGCAGGCCACCCACTGGTGCGTGAGAATATATATGCTCCCCCCATCCCCACCGCCGTTCCTAGCAATCCGCCGGACATTGAAAGAACCACGGCCTCGATCAGGAACTGACTAAGGATGTCCCCCGACCGTGCGCCCACGGCCATCCGAATTCCTATCTCTCTTGTGCGTTCGGTTACCGAGACCAACATGATATTCATTATTCCTATCCCTCCTACCAGCAGAGATATCGCAGCAATTGCCCCTAACAATGTTGTCATAATATTTAGTGTTCTCTCAGCGGTGGCGAGAATCTCGGTCAGGTTGCGAACTGTGAAATCCTTCTCCTGATTGCGGCCAATCCTGTGACGTCTGGTCAACAACTCGTCTATCTGTATTTCTGCTTCCCTGATAAGAGGAATGTCTTTCGCTTGAACAAGGATGGCGTTGATTTCGTCCTGAAATGGGGTTCCGAAAAGCCTATATTGCGATGTCTTCAGTGGTACAAATACAGTGTCGTCCTGATCGTCTCCCCTGGGCGACTGACCTTTCCTTTCAAGAACGCCAATTATGGTGCATGGGACATTCTTGATTCTCAGGACTTTGCCTAATGGATACGTGTCCCCGATGAGGTTTTCAACGACTGTGGCGCCTACTACGGCCACCTTTGCCGCATGGTGTTCCTCCTCGGGCAGGAACATCCTGCCATAACGAATGTTCCATTCACGTACAGGAAAATAATCTCGAGTCGTTCCAGTAACACGGGTTCTCCAATTCCGGTTCCCATAGACCACTTGAGTCCCTTCTCCCCAAACCGGCGCTGCGAACTTAACTGCAGAACATTCTTTTGCTATGGCTTCCGCGTCGGCTGCCTTGAGAGTGTGAACAGAGCCTGATCCAAGTCGCGCTCCACCTTGGACACTGGACCCCGGCACGATCAGGACAAGGTTACTGCCTATTGATCGGATCTGGTCCCCGATCATCTCACGGGCTCCTGCTCCGACAGCCACCATCAAGATCACCGCACCGACTCCGATGACAATACCAAGCATGGTCAAAAGGGAACGCAATACGTTCACCTTCAAGGCTCCCAAAGCAATGTTCAATCCGTCCATCGGACTAATCATGAGCTGTATCGCCTAATACTGTCGAATATTACAGCCGTTTCAGGGCAACCCGTACCTCATCATCGAGTTCTGCCGATTAACCTCCATCCAAGGTGTGATGTTCCTTTTCAGTAAACCATGATTCAGGATCTTCGAAATACAATTTCACGTCGTTAAGAGCCGCATAATGACCGCGTTCTTCGGCAAGCATACAAGCGATGAAATCTCTCTCGAGCGTTTCTATCGCTTTGGCGAGTTGCTCCTCATAGAAATTCACTGCCCCTCGTTCCATTTCCAGACCTATTTGGAGGGCGTCCAGATCTCCGCTGTCCGACTTCACCTTTGGACCCAGTTTAGCCATCCTGTCCCTAAAAAGCTTCTGTAAATCCTCGTTTTCGACGGTGTGGGATTTCCATTCCGAAGACCACTTTTGACCCTTTACGAGAGAATCATAAATTTGCTTGATTCGTTGGATATGAATTCCTTCGTCCGCCATGAGACTGCGGAACATATCCTTGCCAAGTTCACTGCTGCACTTAGCCACAGCGTTCTTGTAAAACGCTCTGCCTTTCTCTTCCTTTGCCAGGGCTAGGTTCAGCATCTCCAAGGACCTGTCAGACACGCCTATCATTGCAATCCTCCTGAATCATAGGACAGTCGGCATCACGAATGTACGTGAGGCCAATTCACGATCTATCATGAACAATCCGCTCCCTTGGTCTCCAGCCAACTTCAACTGCTGTACCACACCATCCGCTGAAGCCTCTTCCTCCACTTGCTCATTTACAAACCATTGAAGGAAAGTCGCTGAAGCATGGTCCTTCTGTTTGATGGTCAGATCTACCAAACTGTTGATCAGCCCTGTAACTTTCTGCTCATGGGCATAGGCCTCCTGGAAGGCATGGAGCGGGGAATTCCACTTGGTGGGAGGCCCCTCAATGGCCGTAAGAGTAACCAATCCTCCACGATCGTTGATGAAATTATAGAACTTCATAGCATGGACAAGCTCTTCCTGCGCCTGGCATCGCATCCAGTTGGCAAACCCATTGAGGTTTGTTGACTGAAAGTACGATGACATTGACAAATAGAGATACGAAGAATAAATCTCCGCGTTGATTTGTTTATTAAACGCATCTTGAATCTTGTCGCTGATCATTTTTCTCGCCTGTTCCACTATGTTGATTTTTAAAGAACACTCTATACATTGGCGCACTCTCTGGCAAGCTCTCTACAATTGCGACCCCATCTTTCCAAGGAAATCCAGCCCGATGGGATGAAAGCGTGGATTTATGTTCTGTGAGTCTGGACCTTTTTCTATGGACGGACGACGATAATAAACCTACCATTACGCTGCGGTTTGGTCAACTCAGTAACCGGCGGCGGCGCTTTCCTTGTAAGAACTTCAAAAAAACTTGACACTGTTACTCTTTTTCTGGTAACTGGTCTAGCTTCGTGAAGAATATGCAAACAACTTGGAGGCTCGTGGGTGACTCCCTTCAGTTGGGTGCATCAATAGTCTTTGCCATATTTATCGGAGCCGGTATCGGATACTGGCTCGACGGTAAACTCGGCACCTTTCCGTACCTGAGCATAATTTTTTTCTGTTTAGGAGTCGCAGCCGCGTGCCGCAACGTATGGCGTGAGGTTCGGAAACAATTGCGGGTTGACAAGGATCAGAATACCAAATGCACATGATCAAAATCCCGCAAATTTGGTTTTTTGTCTCGGGGACCGTGTACGTTTTGGGCGTGTTTGCCTGCCTCATTCTAGCTACCCGGAATTTCACCGTCGGCTTCGGGGCAGGCGGGGCGCTGGTGCTCATCAATGCATGGGCGTCGGCTCGTAAGATCAGAGGCTCTGAGTTTGTGTATAAGAATCGCGCTACAGCCTCGATTGTGACCGGATTTTACTTGAGACTGATACTGATGGGGATATGTCTCTTTTTTCTGATAAGTTTTCTGGAAGTGGATCCACTTGGTTTGGTGACCGGTTTGTCGGTCATCCCAGCCGGTCTGTTCGGAATGATAATACTAGTTTATTTAGCTAATAGAAGTCCTCAGGAGGTTTAATCGATGGCTGCGGATATTCATCCTCCCATGCTGACTGACGTGATTGCCAACCCGGTTTTCCATTCCATGGAGCAGTTCTGGGACAAGTGGGGCGTGACTCATGCCGACCTGAACAATGTTCTCAACACATGGTTGGTAATGATTATTCTCATAGTCGCGTCCGTCATGATTAAGAACAAACTCGAGATGATACCTAGAGGTTCTCAAAATTTTTGGGAGGTGGTGGTGTCAACCCTTGAGGACATAGTTGCCCAGACCATGGGGGAACACGGACGCCACTATTTCCCGCTGATAGCGTCACTGGCGCTGTTTATCCTCTCATGCAACCTTATCGGGATTATCCCCTGGCTTCAGTCTGCCACGAACAACCTCAACACGACGCTTGCCTTGGCATTAGTAGCTTTTGCAACAACCCATTACGTGGGTATCAAGGCTCATGGTACTCATTATGTTAAACACTTCTTGGGGCCGGTGCCGTGGTTGATTCCTTTGATGCTGCCCATTGAACTCATCGGCCACTTCAGCCGCATACTCTCTCTGAGTTTCCGACTTTTTGGAAACATCATGGGAGAGGATCTTGCCATAATAATTCTGACCTTGTTGGTGCCGTATTTGGTGCCGTTGCCGATGATGGTTTTGCAGGTGTTTACTTCTTTCATTCAGACTCTCGTGTTCATTATGCTGACCATGATGTACATCGTGGGATCTTTGGAAGAGGCTCACTGATAACAAAAAAAATGGAGGTTATTGAACTATGAGGAGAGCATTTGTTACCGGACTGATGATGTTGGCTATCAGCCTGTTTGCCGGTGTAGCTTTTGCCGCCGATCTGTCACCCGCCGCTGGTGGCATCATTCAGTGGACAGTACTGGCCGCCGGTTTGGCAATCGGACTTGGCGCCATCGGGAGTGGAATAGGAATGGGAACCGCCATCGGGGGAGCCTGCGAAGGAACTTCCAGAAACCCGGAAGCCGGCGGCCGAATCCTCACCACTATGATCATTGGTCTGGCTATGATCGAGTCTCTGACAATTTACGCGCTGGTTATTGCACTGATCCTGCTATTCGGTAATCCTTACGCCAAATTCGCAGTGTAACCAATACAAGAAGGCTGTTCTCGAACGGTGAGGGCCAGGAGAGCGTAATCCTGCCCCTCTTTCTCGTTCTAGCTTCGACCTGCACAGAGTCGTCATTAGGCTGCCATTCAAGAGGCAACTCATCTGAGAAAAGTGTCCTTTTTGCAAATTGACTTTCCTCGCGAATCTGCTACTATCGGTGCCCATTTGGGGCTTTGTGTGGGCAAGACTAGGCATATTATTCCTGGCTTACACTGCTTCCCATGAACACAGGGGTCTGTGCGGCATTGTACCGACGACTAACCAATAGGTCAGAGTTAACCTCTTTGTCAGGGAGGTCGCAGTTTCACGCTAGGGAAGAACACATCCCCAATCGGGTAACGGCTATAAGGAATTATGAAAAACTCGGATCCCCCTTATCATAACGCGGCGGGTTTCCGGCTTCAAGGAACGCCCGGAGTAACCCTTTCTACAGGTAAGAAACCGGACAGGCCGCCCGTTTCCGACCCTGACGCCGGCAGATTTGTGGCCGTAAGGGAGAGGAAGGCCGGAGGTTCCTCTTCTCGTCAGGACGTTGGAGTGGACCAGGATTTCAACATGTTCCAGGATCGAACTAATCGGAACAACCGAGTGAAGTTGTGCGTGGGATGCGGAGGGACTATGAAGAAGTCTTCCCGTACCGTCCTTTCTATTCCAGCGGGCATGAGCTTGGCGGCCCTTGGTGTGGCCTTCATGACGCTTTACGGTTATGCAGCTAATTTTTACCAGGTTCCATGGTTCATTAAGTTCGCATTGCCAGCCGTTTACTACATTGGATCTATTTTTGTTGCCCTCGGTTTACTCTTTTTTTTCATAAAAGAAAAAATCTGGAAATGCGAAAGATGCGGAGAAATTAGTAAGCGTTAGCGTTCGAAAAATGGTCTCAGTAATCTCTTTTTGTTGCAGTCCTGTCTTTTGGGTATTGAAAAAAAAATTGGCGTTGTGTAAATTACATCTTTTAACTCCTTGCCCCCTTGGGGCTTGACATCCGAAAGGAGAACTCATGAGGCGCTATGAATCTGTGGTCATCCTAGAGCCGGAAATGGCCGATGACGACATCCGAAACTTCACTGAAAAATACAGCACGTTAATCAAAACGAGCGGTGGAGAAATCATCAAGATCGAGGATTGGGGTTTCAAGAGGTTTGCCTACAGGGTTAAGAAGCGTGACAGAGGCAGATACCTCCTTTTTGACTTTGTTGGTTTGCCCGCGCTGATGGCCGAACTGGAAAGGCAATTCAAGATCTCCGAAGACGTGATGAAGTTTCTGAGCGTTAAAGTCGACGATGAGGTCGATTTACAGGCGTTCCAGGCCGCTGCTCAGATAAAGGAAGTCCTTTCGGAGGCTCAAACACCAGTCAATGAACAATCGGTTACTAGTGAGCTAACAGTGCCGACCCTCGATGACGCCGGTCCGCAAAATGAGTCGGCAGTGGCAACGCCTGGAAATGAGAATCATGCTGGTTCAGACGTTGCGAGCGAACGTCAGTTTGAGGGCCGGAAGGATCTAGCCGCGGCAGAAGCCGCCGACAGTACGCCTTCCTCCGTCCCAGAAACTGAAGAGGAGGGACTATGACTGTCTCCAGACCCCCCAGGAGAAGACCTTTTCCCAGAAGCAAAGTCTGCCGTTTTTGCGCGGACTCGACCCTTAGGATGGACTACAAGGAACCTAACATATTGAGGGTATTCATCACGGAAAGAGGCAAAATAATTCCGAGAAGAATATCCGGCAATTGTGCAAAACACCAGAGACAATTGACCACTGCAATAAAAAGGGCCAGAAACATAGCCCTTCTCCCCTTTACAGTTCCAAAACGATAATTGGGTAACTTTTCGGAGAACGCGTATGAATGTGATCCTTTTAGACCATATTGACGATCTTGGGACAGTTGGCCAGACGGTTAGAGTGAAAGACGGTTATGCCAGAAACTACCTGTTGCCGAGAAAATTGGCCTGCCTGGCTACGGAAAAGAACCTTAACTTCTATCGAACCCTCATAGAGGCAAAGCGTAAGAAGCTTGCAAAGGCCAAGGGAAGTGCGCTACAGGAAGCTGAAAAGCTCTCGGCCTTAACGCTGAATTTTGTCAGGAAGTCAAAAGATCAAGAAGCTCGACTGTTCGGTTCCGTCACTTCTTCCGACATAGCCAGTGCCCTGCAAGCCGAGGGATTCGACATTGACAGAAAGCGGATCGCCATTCCCGATCCCATAAAGAAGCTCGGTGAATATAAAGCGTCAGTGCGCCTACACCCCGATGTCTCAGCTACCATAAACATAGTGGTCAGACCGGAGGATGGGTCCGAGGATGCCGTCTGAGAAAGACGATCAAATCCGACTTCCTCCTCAGTTTCTCGAAGGCGAACGAGCCATTCTGGGAGGAATTCTTTTGGACAATGACGCTCTCCCAAAGGTCATGGCTACACTCGCTGCCGACGACTTTTACCGCGAAGCTCACCGATACGTCTTTCAAGCCATTACTGAATTATTCAGCAGAAACGAACCGGCAGATTGGCTTACGCTGACGGCAGCCCTCAAAAAAGAAGGGCTGCTCGAAACAGTCGGCGGGGTTCCCTTCCTTACTGAACTCATAGATGCTGTCCCAAGCGCCGCCAATATTCTTCATTATACCAAGGTTGTCAAAGAGAAATCCGTACTGCGTCAGATGATAACAGCGGCCAACGAGATCTCTACCCGGAGCTACGAGGATCATCCTGATATCGACGATTTTCTCGACGAGGCTGAACAGATTATGTTCAGGATTGGCGAGTCTCGTATACAGAGTGGCTTTATCCACATCCAGGACCTCATGAAGACGAGCTTCACCGCTATAGAAAGCTTGTACGAGAGAAAGGAAAATATCACCGGCGTACCTTCAGGTTTCAAAGATCTCGATTTTCTCACCGCTGGATTCCAGTCGTCCGATCTTATCATCATCGCCGGACGACCCTCCATGGGCAAGACCTCCTTTGCGTTAAACGTTGGGGTGCATGCCGCAATTGAAGCGGCTACCACTACCGCCATATTCTCCCTTGAGATGAGCAAGGAACAGATTGGGCTAAGAATTCTTTGCGCAAAGGCCAAGGTGAATCTCAGAAACCTCAGAACCGGTTTTCTTACCGAACAGGACTGGGGACGCTTAACTCTGGCAGTGGGTAGCATTTCCGACGCCCCGCTATTCATTGACGACACTCCGGCAATTAATATTCTGGCAATACGTGCCAAAGCGCGGCGTTTAAAAAAGGAAAGAAACCTTGGTCTCGTGATCATCGATTATCTTCAACTCATGAAATCCCCATCCAAATCTGACTCCAGGGAAAAGGAGATATCAGAAATATCCCGTTCTCTAAAGGCGTTAGCCAAAGAGCTTAACGTGCCTATCATAGCACTTTCCCAGCTCAATCGGAAGGTCGAGGAACGCCCGAACAAGAGGCCTCAACTTGCTGACCTGCGTGAATCAGGAGCCATCGAACAGGACGCTGATGTGATTTTATTCATATATAGAGATGAGGTTTATAACAAGAGTGACGACAATCCCAAGAAGGGAGAGGCAGAAATCATCGTGGGCAAACAGCGAAACGGCCCAATAGGAATGATGACAGCCTACTTTGATTCCCAGTATACGACCTTCCGCCCCTACACTTCTCGAGACGCACTGCCTGAGGACGATTCGGCTATTCTCGCTAATATTTAGAACAACGCTTTACAACCGGACTCGTGCGTTGCACCCAGGCCGCCTGAAAAAGGTCGGAAATATACATGATACCGAGAGGAAAATCAGTTTCTTAACGCCGGTGCAATAATGTCCCTCTGATAGAGTTCACAGCAAATGACGAACATAGAAACTCCTGAAAACAAGAAACCCACCATTCGGTGGGTACTGATAGCGCCGAACTCCCACCGCAAGATCTTGCCGGTAGGAGTCATTAGCTCGGGGTTGAGCACTTCTGGGGGACTCCATCCCCGCTTATTTGGATTTGATTATGATTCTTCCAAGTGAAAAGTCAAGACTCTTGTGTCAAATGGCTCTATCATGTCATCCCAAGAAGAAGGCTACACATGATAGGATTGTAATCCGAAAGCCGTCTAACTGACCAAACTTCATAAAACTCTGCCAAGCAGGAATCCCTTGGCCATTCTAATTCTCAACAGCCCTATTCCCCGTATTTCTTGGTCAATTTTCGAATATCGCCGGCAGTAAATTCCACACCGTGCTCTTCCATCAATTCGTTTTCAACCTTGAGAAGTTCCTCAAGCCGAATGTCGGCACCGAACACACCGATCATTTTATCTCTTTTGTCCCGTAGTGGGGCTGAGACGGTTAGACACATTGCCCCGGTGACCCTGGACTGGAACGGCCCTACCACATGAATCTTGCCGTCTTTGACCGGCTTGATGAACCATGAGCGGTCCGAAAAATCCTCATTTGGCTTGAATTCCTGATACTTTGCACGTTCCGTGATGTCGGTTATGTTGGCGGTGATCTTTTTCCCTTCCATGTCGGCAACGTAGCAATACTGGATAAACGGATATTTCTTGATAAATTCCAGCATGGATTTCTCCATGGCCTCGGTCTTGCCGGATTTCATGGCGGCCGACGTGGCGGTAAACCGTTCCACAATCTTGAAGGCCATCTCACTAGCTATGAGCTTCATGCGGTCCCAGTCAGAGATGAACAATTCCGGCAGGTAGCGTTTTACCAGGGCCGACATTTCTTTGTCCGACATAGCTGTTACACGGCCCTTATCGTATTGTTCAGTGATTATGTCGTATATTTTTGCAATGGCTGGGTGGCTCTTTTCAATTTTGTCATCTTTGGGCATGTCTGTCTTGGCGTTTATCCAGTGCGCTATCCCTGCCATTCCTGATTTGTCCGTGATATTTACTACCGGCGGCCTCCCGAGAATCTTGGTGGTGTCGAAAACGTTATAAATTTCCTCGTTTTTCAATACCCCATCAGCGTGAACTCCTGCACTTGTGGCGTTGAACGCCTTGCCCACCAACGGGTAATTATCCGGAATCTGATGTCCAAGCTCCTTTTCAAAGTATTCCGCAACCTCGGTTATGGCAAGGGTGTTCATATCGTCGGAATGGCCTCTGATCGACACGTACTCAATCATTAGTGCCTCGATAGGAGTATTGCCCGTTCGCTCTCCAATGCCCAACAACGTTCCGTTTACTCCAGAACAGCCGTAAAGCCACGCATTGACCGCATTAATGAGACCCTTGTGGAAATCGTTGTGGCCATGCCATTCCAGCAAGTCTTCCGGTACATTGGCATCGTCAATCATTGCCCGGATCAACTTCGGCACGCTTCTTGGGAGCGCTGCGCCTGGATACGTAACTCCGAATCCCATAGTGTCGCAAAGCCTTATCTTGATGTCGATTCCAGATTCTTCCCTGATTTCCATCAGGTGCTGAGCGAGCGGCACACAAAAGCCATATATGTCGGCCCTTGTTATGTCCTCAAAGTGACATCGGGGGACGATGCCCTTCTCAAGCGTTGCCCGAACCATGTCCAGGTACTTGTCCATGGCCTTCCGCCGATCCAATCCCATTTTCAGAAAGATGTGATAATCGGAAACAGATGTGAGAATCCCCGTTTCGTTCAGACCTACGGCCCGGATGTTGGCCAGATCCTTTTTTTGGGCCCTTATCCAGCCGGTTATGATCGGATACTGGTGCCCCTTGTTCCGGCACTCATCGAGACACTCACGGTCCTTTTTTGTGTAAACAAAGAATTCAGACTGCCTGATAATTCCCCTGGGACCTGAGAGCTTGTGCAGGAAATCAAAAAGAGTCGATACCTGATCTACGGAAAAGGGAGGGCGAGCCTGTTGCCCGTCTCGAAAGGTGGTGTCAGTGATCAGGAAGTTGCGAGCCGGATTTATGGGCAGGATGGCAAAGTCGAAATCCACTTTAGGGACTTCGGTGTAGGGGAAAATATTCCTCAGCAGGTTAGGCGTGTCTACCTCCCGCATGGACCTGACTTTGTTGAACTTGTTATACTCATGATACAGAACACCTTTTTTCGGGTCCCAGCTTGCCATCGCGAACCTCCTTATAGCTTGACCACTGTCTTCAGGCCCAATTCCTTTAACTGCTCCGGAGTTACCGGAGCCGGCGCACCAGTGAGGGGACACACCGCCTTTTGAGTTTTTGGGAAAGCAATGACGTCGCGAATCGATTCGGAGCCCGTAAGAATTGCTAAGAGTCTATCCATGCCAAATGCAATTCCTCCATGGGGCGGGGCGCCATAACTGAGGGCTTCCAGAAGGAATCCAAATTTTTCCCGAGCCTGTTCCTGGTCTATGCCAAGAGCGGCAAAAACCCTTTCCTGGATGTCGCTCCTATATATTCTCATGCTTCCGCCGCCGATCTCAGACCCGTTGAGAACCAGATCGTAGGCCCTCGCACGAACCGAACCCGGATCTGTCTCCAGCGATCCCAGGTCTTCGTCTTTTGGCGCAGTGAAGGGATGATGCACAGCTTGGTACCGCCGTTCTTCCTCATCATACTCGAACATGGGGAATTCCGTTATCCACACAAAGCCAAATTCTCCGAGCGGAATCTCGCCAAGCTTTCCTGCCAGTGAATTTCTTAGATTTCCCAGCACATCGTTGACAATCTTAGGCGAGTCAGCGGCAAAAAGGATGACGTCTCCCGGAACAGCTCCAACTTTTTCGTTGATTGAAGAGCGTTCAGGCTCGGCGAGGAATTTTGCTATAGGGGACTGCCATTCACCATCAGGTTTGATCCTGGTGTAGGCAACTCCTTTGCCGCCGTAAATAGCTGCGAAGTCACGCAGATCGTCCAAATCCTTTCTCGACAGCCTGTCCCCTTTTTCAATTTTCAGGGCCTTTACGATTCCTCCAGCCTCCAGGGCGGACCGAAAGACTCCGAATTCAGTGTGTGCAAGAATAGGCGTCAATTCGGTGAGTTCCATCTTGAAACGAATGTCAGGCTTGTCCACGCCGAATCTAGCCATGGATTCTGCATAGGTGATCCTCGGAAAAGGAAGGTTGAGCGGCACTTCAATGATCTCTGCAAGAATCAGCGCCATCATTCGCTCAATAATGTCGAGAAGAGAGTCCTCTTCAATGAAAGAAGTTTCCATGTCCAACTGGGTAAATTCCGGCTGACGGTCAGCCCGCAAATCTTCGTCCCGAAAACACCGAACAATCTGGTAATATCTCTCGAAGCCGGCCACCATGAGTAGTTGTTTGAATATCTGGGGCGACTGGGGTAGAGCGTAAAAAGACCCCTGCGAAATGCGGCTCGGAACAAGGTAGTCTCGGGCGCCTTCCGGAGTGCTTGTGGTAAGAAAGGGAGTTTCAATATCAATGAAGTCTTCTTTGTCCAGAAACGCACGAATCAAACTCATGCACCTGTGCCTGATCAAGAGGTTGGATCGTGCGCCGCCGCTCCGTCGCAGATCCAGATAACGATAACGATAACGCACGGAATCAGTGGGCTGAGAGTCTTCATCTACTGGGAAAGGAGGAGGCTCAGACCGATTGAGAATTCTTAACTTGTCTACAAAGATCTCTATGGTCCCCGTAGCCATCTCAGGATTAATGGACTCTTCAGGGCGCAATCGGACCACGCCTTGAGCAGCCACAACCCATTCGGGCCTTAGAAAATGGGCGCCCAAATGGGATTCCGGGGAATACTCAGGATTGAAAACGAGCTGGACGAGTCCCTTGCGGTCCCTGAGATCGCAGAAAATGACTCCGCCATGGTCCCTGCGCCTAAGAATCCAGCCCATCACAGTAACTTGTTTGTCCAGATCCGATTCACTTATATCGTTGGACAAGTGTGTTCTTGCCCAACCCTGTAGGGCGTCCAGCTTCAAGTTTTCTCTCCTTGCAGATAATTTACAATTTGAGCAATCCTGATTTGGGTCTGATCTTTGGTTGCCATGTCCCGCACCGTCACTTCTCCTCGCTCAAGTTCGTCTTCTCCAAGCATAATGACTTTTTTGGCGCCGAGCTTGTCGGCCAATTTCATCTGGGCTTTCAGGCTCATTTGAGAGTATCGGGTCTCAACGATAAATCCGTGGTTGCGGAGAAGATGTGCCAACTCCGCCCCAGTTCTTCGTGGAGCATCTCCCAGGATGGCGAGATAAACATCCACAGAACGGATGAACCGCTGGTCGTCATCGGGAATGCCCAAAGATAGGCGTTCGACGCCAATGGCAAACCCTATACCTGAGGAATCCTCCCCGCCCAGTTGTTTCAGGAGCTTGTCATACCTGCCGCCTCCGCCCACTGCCTTGGATCTCCCCAGTTCGTCGTGAATGACCTCGAAGGCTGTTCGAGTGTAGTAATCCAATCCGCGAACCAGCCGTGGTTCCAGCCTGAAAGGAATCGCCAAGAGATTGAGGATCTCCTGAACGCTCTGGAAATGCTCTCGACAGGAATCATCCAGGCTGTCCACGATAAGGGGAGCCCGAGACGCTATTTCCGCGCACGTCGGGACTTTGCAATCCAGTATGCGCAAGGGATTGGTGTCGTACCTCCTGCGGCAATCTCCGCACAACTGTCCCAGATGTCCGTCCAGGTATTGTCTCAGCACAACCCGAAAATCAGATCGACATTGGTGACACCCCACGGAATTGACCTCCATGACCAGCCCTGACGCACCAATATCAGTCATGATTGCATAGGCCGCAGCAATGGTCTCTGCATCAGTATAAGGTGAATCATCGCCGAGCACCTCGGCGTTTATCTGGAAAAACTGCCGAAATCTCCCTCTGGAAGGCCTCTCACGACGAAACATCGGGCCTATGGTGTAAAGTTTCAGCAACGGATCTCGGTGCAGCAGCGAATGCTCCACAACAGCACGTAGGATTCCGGCCGTAGCCTCAGGCCTCAAGCTGAGAGATTCGCCTCCACGGTCCTCAAAAGTGTACATCTCCTTTTCGACTATATCGGTTGTTTCTCCGATTCCTCGGGCGAACAATTCTGTTTTTTCCATGATGGGAGGAATGATTTCCCGAAACCCGAATCGCTCCAAGCTTTTCCTGGCTGTCTCTACAATATAAGCCCACTTGGCGGTATCGTCCGGCAGAATGTCATGGAATCCTTTTACGAGGGTGATCATGTTCCCGTCCTTGTTGCGTGCAGTCCCCGCAACATTTTCAACATGTAAATTGTTTAATATAAGAGTTATCTGTAGACAAGGTCAAGTACAGTTTCGGTGTGGGAGAAGAAATGAGGTATGAGCAGGGGTATGAGCGAGTCGAGGAGCCTTAGACGACTAAGCAACCTCAAGCTGCACTACCTAACCACGTAGCAAACATCGGAACGAATCGGACAGTAATATTGGCTCTGGCCATCGAGCCTCCGATCCTCAGGCCTTGCCAAGAAGCAGTTCAATCATTTTTGAGGCCTCATCCTCCACTCTGCCTGAGTCTTGAGCCGTCTGTTCACTGAAGATTATGGCCGGTTCCGTAAGAGCCGGATTCCACTGCCCGGAGTCCAGGAGGATGAAGGGGACTGGACCGATGGAGTGGACCCTGGTGTCAACCGGCGTCTGGTGGTCCGGCATCAGGAGAATTCTCCAGTGGTGAAAAGCTGCAAGCCCGGCCAGGACGGGCCCCACTATCTTTTCATCAAAATCCTCGATAGCCTTTATCTTGAGATCTCGCTGACCGGAATGGGCCGCCTCATCAGGGGCCTCAACGTGAAGAAAAACAAAATCTTTGTCCTTCAGCGCTTCGAGCGCTGCCTGAACTTTTCCTGCGTAGTTGGTATCCAGGTATCCGGTGGCCCCTGGCACGTGAACGGCGTCAAGTCCGGCATACTCGCCGATTCCTCTCACCAGGTCAACGGCAGCCACCACGGATCCAGTGATCCCGAACCTTTCATTGAGGGTTCTGATACGGGGAGGTTTTCCCTGTCCCCACGGCCAAACCGAGTTGGCAACTCCCTGCCCTATATTCTTTCTGCGTTGATTAACGGGGTGGTCTTCCAGTATCTTCCAGGACTTGATGATCAGCCTGGCCAAGACATCCGCCCCCCTGCCTGATGGAAAATGTGAAGATACCGGTTGGCCTGGAAAATCGTGCGGAGGGTACGTCACGCAACCCTCCGGGCCGTTTTTCCAAACCAAAAGATTTCTGTACGAAACCCCCGGGTACACATTCAAGCCCATATCTTCTATCATAGGCCCCAGAGACGCAGTCAATTCCCGTGCCTCCACATTTGAAATGTGGTCCGCGCTATGGTCTGCCATGACCGTGAAATTTCGTTCCAGAGTCACCAGGTTCAGCCGAAACGCTAAGTCGTTCGGCCCCAGCCAGACTCCCATAGATGCCGCCTCAAAGGGCGCTCTCCCAGTGTATACTTCGAGCGGAGAGTACCCCATTATGGACAGATTGGCCACGTCGCTGGCCGGTTCCATTCCTTGCGGCACTGTGTTGGTAAGCCCGATGGTTCCCATTGAAGCCATTCTGTCCATCCACGGTGTATTGGCAGCGTGCAGTGGGGTGCCGCCTTCCAGTTCCGGGATCGGGGAATCTGCCATGCCGTCCGGCACCAGTATCAAAAACTTTGTTTTAGAATCCAATGACATTGAGCACCTTCTTCATTTCAGGTTCGCACGTGACCGGCTCCGGCGAGGCCTTTATGGCGTTATCCGGGTCCTTGAGACCGTGGCCGGTGAGGGTGCAGACGATAGTTTCACCACCGACGAAAAAACCCTGCTTAGTCTTTTTGATAAGGCCCGCTACGGAGGCCGCAGACGCCGGTTCGCAGAAAACCCCTTCAGTTGATGCCACCATTCGATACGCTTCTACGATTTCCTGATCACTGACCATGTCTATTAGCCCGCCTGACTCATCTCGAGCCGCCACAGCCGATTTCCAGGACGCCGGGTTCCCAATGCGAATAGCCGTAGCAATCGTCTCCGGATTCTCTATGGGGTAACCCAGAACAATGGGAGCTGCCCCCTCTGCCTGAAAACCGAGCATCTTAGGGAGGTTAGTCACCTTGTCGGCATCGCGATAGGCCTTGTATCCCGCCCAATAGGCTGTGATATTCCCGGCATTTCCCACCGGCAAGGCATGGTAATCCGGCGCACGACCGAGAACATCGCAAACCTCAAAAGCACCGGATTTCTGACCTTCTATCCGGTGAGGATTAACAGAATTGACCAGGGTTATTGGATACTCTTCCGATATAGCTCGGACTATTCTTAAGGCTTCATCGAAATTGCCGAGTATTTTCACCACGGTGGCTCCGTGAATCATGGCCTGGGCAAGTTTTCCAAGTGCAATTTTCCCTTCCGGAATCACTACAAAGGCCTTTATGCCCGCTCTGGCGGCATAGGCCGCAGCGGCCGCAGAGGTATTCCCCGTGGAGGCGCAGATCACAGCCTTGGAACCTAATTCCACGGCTCTCGATACCGCCATGGTCATCCCTCTGTCCTTGAAGGATCCCGTGGGATTCAGGCCCTCGAATTTGAGAAAAAGCGAAATCGTGGGGTGAATCAGGACAGCCAGGTTGGGAACTGGAATGAGAGGCGTGTTGCCTTCCAGTATGGTGACGATGTATCGGTCGTCGGCAAAATGATAAAATTCAGGGTATTCCCTAATTATGCCTTTCCACATATTCCCTCTCTGGACAGGATTTTGGCCATCTAACTGGGCACATTCTCTCTAATGTGTCGCGATCTGCTACGATGTTACATTACCAATCATGTCAGGGTTTCGTCTTCGATTCTGACGATAATCGGAAACCCTTCAATAACATCCAGTCGGCCAATTTTCTTGCTTGCCTCACGAATATCCGCTTCCCTGGCTAGATGAGTGAGGAAGACTACCGGGACGGTACCCGTAGTCCGGCGCTTTTTTTGAACCACCGAATGTATACTGATACTGTGATCGGCCATGATTCCGGCAATTTTTGACAAGACCCCCGGTCTATCAGTTGCCTGGACCCGCAGATAATAGTTGGTCACGACATCGCTCATATCCATCACCAAGCCTGGCGAGTCCCAGCCCTCCGGATAACCTAACGGAGGCACCAGTCCGGTTCCCCCTCGGATCACGTTCCTGGCGGTCTCTATTATGTCCCCCACCACGGCCGAAGCAGTGGGCTCCATGCCGGCCCCTCGGCCGTAAAAAAGCTGCTCCCCGACCATGTCTCCACGCAGATAGATTCCGTTGAAAACGCCATCCACCTGTGCAAGAGGATGCTGTGCAGGCAGCATCGTGGGATGGACACGCGCCTCAACTTCATTGCCATGATTTATGATGACCGCCAGAAGCTTGATCTTGTAGGAAAATTCCCTTGCCATAAGCACGTCGAACGGTCTTATGCCTCGGATTCCTTCCACATAGATCTTTCCCACTGGAACACGGATGCCATGCGTAAGTCCGAGAACGAGAACCAATTTGTGGGCGGAGTCAATCCCGTCCACGTCCAAAGTCGGGTCCGCCTCAGCGTATCCCAGTTCTTGGGCCTGCTGGAGAATCTCCTCGAAGCGGACCCCTGGTCTTTCGTTCATCGCTGTGAGAATGAAATTGCATGTCCCGTTAAGAATCGCCAGCACCTTCTCGAAGCGATTCGCGATCAGGCCTTCTCTGAGGGCTCGAAGTATTGGAATACCTCCCGCGACTGCCCCCTCAAACGCCAAATCAACTCCGGCATCATGAGCCGCTCTGAGTATTTCCGGCCCAAACTCTGCCAGGAGAGCCTTGTTCGCCGTCACCACTTGTTTGCCTCTGCGAATTGCTTCGAGCAAGTATGTTCTGGCAGGCTCGTAACCTCCGATCAGTTCCACAACAATGGCAATATCAGGGTCATCCAGAATCTGTTTAGCGTCATTTGTCAGCAAAGACCTGTCGACGCCGACACCCCGGTCCGATTCTATGTCCAGATCCGCAATCCTCTTGAGCTTTACGGGAAAACCAACACGTGCCGAGATAACTTCATTATTCTCCTGAAGTATCTTGACAACCCCTGAACCGACAGTGCCAAATCCGATGAGCCCGACGGAGATTTCTTTCATGAATAATCCTAATTCGACCTTGATCAGATCTCAGCAGCACTCACTGCCTTGACCGACGGCGTCGGTTCGGAGTCGTACTTGGAAAGGAACGAACGGATGCCGCGCACTGCCTGATTGATACGCATCCTGTTTTCTACCAGCGCGAATCTCACATGTTCATCCCCAAACGGACCAAAACCAATCCCAGGACTGACAGCAACTTTGGCCTGCTCAGTCATGAGTTTTGAGAATTCCAGCGAGCCCATCTGTCTGAATTGTTCCGGTATTTCGGCCCAAACAAACATGGTGGCCATCGGGGGAGACACGGGCCAGCCACTATCGCTGAGCCCCGAGCACAGCGCATCGCGACGGTCTTTGTACTCAGCCACGATTTCCTGGACACAATCCTGGTTTTCATTCAGGGCGATAATCGCAGCAATCTGAATCGGCTGGAAGATGCCATAGTCGATGTAGCTTTTGAGTCGCCGCAAAGCTTCAATCATCTGAGCATTGCCGGCAGCGCATCCTACCCTCCAGCCCGCCATGGAATAGCTCTTCGACAGAGAGAGTATTTCTACGCCCACGTCCTTCGCTCCTGGAACAGACAGAAAACTGGGGGCACGGTAGCCGTCAAAGGTGAGATCCGTATAGGCAAAATCGTGCACCACCATGATTTTGTACTCAAGAGCAAACTCCACGATCTTTTTAAAGAAATCCTGGTCGACCACCATTGTAGTCGGGTTGTGGGGGAAAGATATGATCAACATCTTGGGTAGCGGCCATGTCAAACGCACAGCAGTTTTGAGGTCTTCAAAGAAATCCTGGTCGGCCCGGATTGGGACATGCCTGAGATCACCACCGGCAATAACCACTGAATATGGATGGATAGGATATGTGGGTGAAGGAGCGAAGACAACATCACCCGGGGTTATTGTCGCCAGAACAAGATGGGCCAAGGCATCTTTGGCCCCCATGGTGGCCACGACCTCTGTTTCAGGGTCCAATTCAACTCCGTAGCGCCTGTTCCACCAGTCTGCGAACGCGAGTCTCAGCTTGGGTATTCCCATGGAGGCGCTGTATCTGTGATTCCGGGGATTATGAACTGCCTCAACCACCTTGTTTACTATGTGTTCAGGTGTCGCAATGTCTGGATTACCCATCCCGAGGTCGATGATGTCTTCTCCCGCGCGCCTGAGTTTCATTTTCAGTTCGTTAACCTGTTGGAAAACGTAGGGAGGTAGCCGTTTGATTCTTCTAAACTCTTCCAATCTTACCTCCATTCAAATGTTTTGATTAGGAAAACCCGTTCCAACAACCGGAGAAATCCTCTCCAGCCAGGATGGCCTCCGCGTCCCGCGTTCGCTCATGTCGGCTGCTGTATAGGTAGAGACGGCCTTCAATGCACTTGTGAGCGGTTTGGTCCAGTTTTGCCTCCAGGCATACATGTCCAGCTTCAGCTCCCTCGTACGGGTGAATCCATAACATACGTGAGAGCTTAAATCCAGCTTGGTGAAGAGCTTTCCTGACACGATCCAGTCCGGCAGCAGGGTATATAAGAGAAAGCCTTCCACGAGCTTTCAGCAGTCGCACAGATGCACCGAAAAGGTCATCAAGAGGCATCATGAGCTGGTGCCTTGAAAGGGCTTTCTCATGCTGCAGACTGATTCGTCCCCGGCCAGGTTCGTGATAGGGAGGATTGGAAACGACCGCATCAAAAGATCCGTGACGAAAAAAGCGGTCTGCCAGCCTCAGGTCGCCCCGTATGACGATCACCCGCGATTCAAGACCATTTAGTTTCACTCCCCGAGCTGCTCGATCCGCCAGATCCCTCTGAATCTCGATGCCCATAACCGTTACGGACGGTTGTCTCACGGCTAAACCAAATGCTATGACGCCGCAGCCGGTGCCGGCATCCATGATATATTCACAGGGCTGCGGGTTGGCGAACCAGGTGAGGATGATAGCGTCCTGGCTGACTCTATACCCACGTAATGCTTGAATTACTCGGACCTTGTTCCGAAAAAGTCCGTTCACTGACTCGTCTGACCGATTCGGTTCCACGATGCAGCTAGATGGCGAAAAATGTCACCATCAAATCCTTTCAATTTGTAAACTAAGATTTCACTGGAAACCCAAAAACATTCATGACTAGTCCCGAAGAGAGTTTAGGATAAAAATAAGTAGATTTGTGAGGCAGTTTGTGCCCCACCTCGGCAGCCGCACGCATCTGCTCCACTCGAGTCGGGTTGAGAATGAAACTCATCTGAACTTCACCCTTCAACGCTTTGTTTATGGCATCAATAGCCGCTGGAGCATATTCTATCTTTCCCTCACAGGCATTTTTGTCCAGCCCAAGGCCGAGACCCAAAATGAGTTCTCCCAGAATTGTCACGTCCAATTCTCGGAGACTCGATGGTATTTCAGGATCCATAACAGAGTCTATTACTTTAAAATCCTTGAGCCTTAACAGTCTGAGGCTTCCGTCTTTCCATGCTGCCATTCCAAACTTGCCACCGATGCTCGAGAACGAACGCAGCCTCTCAACCATCGTCTGAGCGGATTCCGCCCTGTCTCCGTTTGCGGAACACAATTGTTCTATCTCAAAATAAGGTTCCAGAGCGCTTAGCATGAGATTTACATCAAGGCCTTCGATTCCCTTGATCATCCGGTGCGCCGGCAGAATAGTAAGGCCGGGATTTGACATGGCCGTCAGGTACATCATGACGTATTCGTGGCCCTGATCTGCAATGGATATCCCTGATGCCACAATCTCCTCTTTGTATGCTCTCGATGTCTCGTACCGATGGTGTCCGTCTGCGATAAAAATGCTCTTGTCTCGTACCAGTCCAATAATTCGAGAGATAACTTCCTCGTCTTGAAGGTTCCAGACCCGGTGAACAGTACCGTTGGAATCAATAGTCTCCTGCAGGGGGCTCCCGCTCATAAACCTGTTGTAAGCCCCCATTACCTCTTGTGGTTCGTCATCGAAAAGAGCATGAATTGGAGTAAGGTGCGCTCGACAAGCTCGGAGTAACTTCAATTGGTCCTCTTTCGGACCCTTGTACGTCTTCTCATGTGGGAGAACCTTACCTGGGCCGTAATCGTCGACTTTGACCAAAGCTATAATACCGTCTATCTTGGATCGTCCTCCCTCAGGCATCTCGAAATCCATCTGGTAGATGGTCAATCCGGGAGTCTGTTCTCCGACCAATACGCCTCGATCAAGCCATTGATTTAACTTCGATGCTGCACGCGTGTACCGGTTGTCGGCTTCAGAGTCTTTGTCATATTGTTTTCCGAGAACGAGCCTTATAATGTTAAGAGGATGATTCTCATAGAAAACATCCTGATCCTCTGGAGAAATTACGTCGTAAGGCGGTGTGATGAGGCGATCCAGTTCGCTTTCAAACGCCTTGCTGTAATGAATCATTCTGAACGGTCTAATATGTGCCATTCAGGCACCTCCGGGTCTCATATTCTTTAAGAATTTTTCAATCTACAGGGGCTGGGTTGCTACAGTATTTACCCGAGCCTTTCAATTACCGGATCGATAACCATGCCTTCCTCGCGCTGGCCCAGCGCCAGGGAGTGCTGTAACGCAGCATCTATGAGACGGTGCCTAAACACTTGGAATTATGAAGTGCATGAACCGTCACGGTAGCAGATGGATGCAGTTAAAAAGCTATCTTTTTCTTGTAACATTTAGAAGTCGGCTGGTCAACTTCGCGGAAGAATAATCGGCTTCTCAAGTAGCCTTGTTCTTGTTTAAGGACCGGCCCAATGCATCCAGCCGCTGACACCATCACTTCTCCAAAGCGGGCGAATCAAACCAAAGCCCGGCCACCTTCGGCTCAGAAGCGCTTCCCTGCAAGACCAGCTTGATCAACACATCATCCTTCTCCTTACTGAATTTCGCTTTGAAAAGGGTTATGATATTTCCGCGTTGAACATAGAATCCCAGGGAATCAAGCGATAGTAATTTGCCCAGCGTCTTTTGAAGTTTTTTTTGGAGGTTGAGGAAATCTTCCCTTTTTTGTGATGTTCTCATGAGTTCTGAGAAATGACGGGAGTACATGGCGTAATCCCCGGTGGAAATCCCGTCAATAATCCCCTGGACAATGGCCTGCGGTTCAGTGGCGCTTTCGTAAGTGTTGTCCTTAACCTTCTTTGCCTCTCCGGGGTCCCAGAAGGCGACAATGAGCACGACCATAAAAAATAATCTGGAGAATTTCATAAGGATCACTTCAAATTACCGCAATCCCTCAAAATACATAAGGAGGACAACCTCCGATCAGAAAGTCGTCCCCCTCTACAAACTATTTCTCGGGGGCTCATACTGTTTCGCTTTAAGAAAGGTAACCCTCCGAAACAGATTATTGGTGGCCACAGGCGTCCCTGCCTGTCAAGGTTACGCTCACTAAGCCGACTTGGTATCAGATCCTAGCCGTCTCACAAGAGCAGCCTATTTTTTACCGGTGTCTTTCACTTCTTCAAAGTCCGCGTCTACCACATCATCTTCAGGACGTGCGGAATGATGTGGCCCACCGGTACCTGTTCCAGGCCCCGCGTCTGGGCCTCCTCCCGGCCCGGCAGCCTGTTGATACATGGCTTCAGCCAGTTTATGAGCAGCTTGCTGGAGTTCTTCCAAGGCGTTCTTGATCTCTTGAGCGTCCGAGCCCTCCATGGCTGTCTTGGTCCTCGTTATGGCCGCCTCTATGGTGCTTCTGACAGACGCGTCAACCTTATCTCCGTGTTCTTTCAGGGATTTCCCCGTCGTGTAAATCATGGAATCAGCCTGATTCCTGGCGTCGATCAAGTCACGCTTCTTTCTGTCATCTTCTGCATGGGCTTCCGCGTCCTGCACCATTTTCTGAATCTCAGCCTCTGTAAGACCGCTGGAAGCCGTTATCTTAATTGACTGTTCTTTGCCTGTACCAAGATCTTTGGCGGCAACGTGCACAATGCCGTTTGCATCTATATCGAAAGTCACCTCGACTTGAGGAACTCCTCGTGGAGCAGGAGGAATGCCGACAAGTTCAAAACGTCCCAGCGTCTTGTTGTCCTGTGCCATAGATCGCTCACCCTGAAGGACATGAATGGAAACGGACGGCTGGTTGTCGCTGGCCGTAGAGAATATCTGGCTCTTCCTGGTAGGGATAGTAGTATTCTTTTCAATAAGTTTGGTGAAAACGCCTCCAAGCGTTTCAATTCCCAGCGACAGAGGAGTCACGTCGAGCAGGAGCACGTCTTTGACGTCCCCTTTAAGGACCGCTCCCTGAATGGCCGCTCCCATGGCTACCACTTCATCCGGGTTAACCCCCTTGTGAGGGTCTTTACCAAATATTTCCTTTACCTTGGCCTGAACCGCCGGCATACGGGTCATTCCACCGACAAGAATCACTTCATCTATCTGGGCTGCGGTGATAGCCGCATCTTTTAGCGCAGTACGGCACGGTCCCGCCGTTTTCTCAATAAGGTCGTCAACGAGTGACTCAAGTTTGGCCCTGGTGAGCTTCGTCGTAAAATGCTTGGGACCCGAGGCGTCGGCCGTAATAAATGGGAGGTTGATATCCGTTTCCATTGATGAACTCAGTTCAATCTTGGCCTTCTCCGCAGCCTCCTTCAGCCGCTGAAGAGCCATCTTGTCCTTACGAAGATCGATGCCCTGGTCCTTTCTGAATTCATCGGCGAGATAGTCCATGAGACGCTGGTCAAAATCTTCTCCGCCTAAATGAGTATCACCATTGGTGGACTTCACCTCAAATACCCCGTCTCCGATTTCCAAGATGGATATGTCGAAAGTCCCCCCGCCCAGATCGAACACGGCCACCTTTTCTTCTTTCTTCTTGTCCAGTCCATAAGCCAACGAGGCGGCTGTAGGTTCGTTGATGATTCGTAACACGTTCAAGCCGGCAATTCTCCCCGCGTCCTTGGTAGCCTGCCTCTGCGAATCATTAAAATAAGCAGGGACAGTGACCACAGCGTCGGTCACGTCTTCTCCGAGGTAATCCACTGCCGTCTGTTTCATTTTTTGGAGGATCATTGCTGATATTTCAGCGGGGCTGTATTCCGTGCCCCTCACGCTGACAGCCGCGTCTGCGTTCTTTCCGGACACAATCTTATAGGGAGATATCTTAACGTCACCCTGTACCTCAGGAGACGAGAACTTCCTCCCAATTAGCCTCTTGATCGCGAACAGAGTATTCTCAGGATTAGTAATAGCCTGCCTCTTGGCCACCTGACCCACCAAGCGTTCCCCTGAATCCGTGAAAGCCACAGTAGACGGCGTCGTACGACCTCCCTCAGAATTTGGGATCACAACCGGGTCACCGCCTTCCATAATTGCCACGCAAGAGTTGGTGGTCCCTAAATCGATTCCGATAACTTTCCCTGCCATCTTTTCCTCCTACGCTCCATTGAGCGACATATCGTTCTATCCTTGCCTTGGTTCCCGTCTCTTAGATCGTGGCTAAGCAGAAATCGCTACCTTTGACGGCCTCAAGAGACGATCATGGTACATGTAACCTTTCTCCAGTTCCTCCACCACCAGGTTAGGCTCGGTACCGGGGGAATTCACCCTCGCGAGAGCCTCGTGAAACTGTGGATCAAACGGTTTCCCCAGCGCTTCAATTTCAGTGACTCCATATTTCCCAAGTATTTCCCGAAACATATCGGAAACAATTTTCAATCCATCCAATAACCGATCTGATCTGCTGGTTTCGCCGCAGTGATGGACAGCCCGACGAAGATTGTCAATCACCGGGAGTAAGTCTCGAAGCAACTCTTCATTTTTGTATTTTAGAAGTCGGGTTTTTTCTTGCAGAGTCCGCTTCTTGTAATTCTCGAGTTCAGCTACTGCCCGGAGCCAACGGTCACGGTTTTCAGAGGCCTTTTCTTGGGCCTCTTCAAGAGGATCACGAACGGTCTCAGCGCTTGCGCCGTCATGCGGCGGTTGCACATCTGTTACCGCCACGGGCGCCGAGGTTTTGTGTTCTTCAATTGCGGTCCCGGAATCCTCAGCGCTGTGCTCCGATTCTTTTGAAATCTTGACATCCACCTTTTTCCCGCCCTTCTCAGTCACTGTCGCCTCCCTGCATGGTTACGGATAACATTTGGGCACCCCCAGTGTCATTGTCAAGTGGGTGCAAGGCAAGTCAATTCAGGGTGTTGTTCACACCTGGGATGGAATCGGGCATCTCCAATTCTCTAAGGCGCCATATATTCGTAGGCTCCGATATCCGGAAAAGAACCGGCAGGTCGGGGGTTTCCGTCCTTATCAATTCCGACTTTTTCGAGAGGAACCCCTGCATCTATCAATGGAGAATCAGACTTGAGGTGATAGTCTTCCGCCGCCGGGTCGCGCAGTCCAGGGTCTGTTCCGATTCTTGGTGAACTGTCTAGCCCTTTGAATCCTTCTTTATCAAGTCCCTTCACAAGATTCCTCATCCTGGCCTCGACGGACGCTTCCTTTGACCCGTGATCTTCGGGACACGAATACCAACCGTTTCGTTCAAAAACAGCGGCCTTTTGTTTAGGCACGTGCAGCATCATACGACACCGGGCAAACAAGTTGTTCACGAACATATTCATTTCGGAGTTTTCTACTGTTCTGCTGGGTTCCGCCATGGCAACGGGCGCGGCACAACCCCAAACCGTGTTGTGGGCGATCAAATTTCCTACCGATTGAGTCGGTGCTCCTTCTCTGCTGTGATCAACCACGAACGCAGCGGTCAAGGCCCACGCGTTTAGTGGGGATATATTGGCCAGTACGTTGTTAATGACCGTATTGTATGACGACCCATAGAAACCGATGCCGGCGTGCCTGCTGCCGATTATAAGATTATTCTCAATAAGATTGTTTCGAGATCTACCCTCCAAATAGATTGCGCATCCATACCCGTTAGGATAGCCGTCATTCGCAAAGGTGTTATTCCTGACTACACACGAATGAGCAGCCTCTTCGGCCCCTATCAATACACCTGCTCCACCGTACCCGGAATGGCCGAACCACTCATTCTCCTTGCAGATATTGTTTTCGAATCGTACTCGAGCACCATTAATCTGACATCCGTGAATGGCATTTCTAACAAACTTGCAGTCGTGAACATGCCAATCATTCAGACAGACAAAAACACCGGCTCCGTTATTATACCTGATAGTGAGACGATCAAGTTCCCAGTGAGAGTTTTCTTCCTGCTGGGCGCCATGCGCCGATACGGCATAAGACCCGTATTTCTCCATGGTCATGTTCCGCAAGACAATCCACTTCTTAGAAGTTCCTCCCCATCTTTGACCTGCATTAAAACCTAAGTCCAGCTCATAGACGTCTACCGAATGCTCGGTGTTGGGATTTGCATCTCCCCACAGCCTGATGCTGTAGACTCCTTCCGGACTCAAGAAAAAGCTTCCCTCAGGCATTGATGTAGGCACAGAAACCCTCTGGAGCTTGTGCTTTTCATCGACCATCACGAAGGCATTCACCTGGGTGATCGGCTTTATAGTGGCCTTCATCCATACGTTTCCCACCTTCCGCCAATCTTTTGCCAAGACGCTTCCTCGAAGAATTACCTTCTCAGGGTCAGTCCCTTCGTATGTTATCGGAGCGCCCTCGTGACCTGACTTTCCGCCCATGATCTGTTCATGATAGACGCCCTCGTGGATTACGGCTTTGTCACCAGGCTCCATTACCGTGGATGCCCGCCTGATTGTCCTGAAAGGTTCACTTTCGGTGCCTGGGTAACCGTCGTTTCCGCGTGATACGTCAACATGATAAACTTTGGGCAACGCATACGCCGGAAGAATGACAACAAACGCGAGAGCCGCACACAATTCCAATACACGTCTCACCAATGTAACCCCATTCGAATTCTTGTTATGCGTGGTTGCACTATGGATACGCTCGCAAAGATTAAAGTGGTTCTCAAAAGTTTTGACCGAATTAGTATCACGATTCTTGGGATTGCACTTGTAAAAAGCGACAAACTGAACTGCGTTATTTTTTTTGTTCTTTTTCCCTTTGATCTGTGACATAACAATAATTAAAAGTAGATTTTTATTTGCATAGAGAGGCGATGATGTTAGTTTTACTCGTGAATCCGGCATGCCCGCAGACGTTCCTTTCGCTCAATAACGTCTTGCGGAGGCTCGGCAAGCGACTTCTCGCACCTCCCCTCGGTTTGCTCACCATTGCAGCATGGCTTCCCCAAGACTGGGATCTTAGACTAGTGGAATTGACGGTAAGGGACATTTCTGAAGAGGAGTGGAGCCAGTGTGAAATTGTCATGGTCACGGGCATGGGAATGCAGTCGCCTGGAATAATTGCAACCATACGGGAAGGAAGGAAAAGAGGAAAGAAAGTCGTTGTAGGCGGTCCCTGGTCTTTTCATTTTCCGGAACAGGCGCTGAAGGAAGGGGCCGACATTGTTGTCAGAGGTGAGGGAGAGCCGGCTGTCCCGCGCCTCCTGGAGGCTCTCTCACAAGGAGAGACCGGTATTATTATCGAGACACCGGACCGACCCAACTTGGAAGATTGTGCTCCACCTCGATATGACCTTTTAGACCTCAACCTGTACGCTCAAATGGATATTCAGTTTTCAAGGGGATGTCCGTTTCGATGCGAGTTTTGCGATATAACTCTCATGTTCGGAAGGCAAGTCAGAACGAAGTCACCCAAGCAGATCATCAGAGAGTTGCAGATATTATACGATATGGGATGGAGAAGGTTCGTATTTTTTGCCGATGACAACTTGATCGGAAACCCTGGAAGAGCAAAAGATCTCCTCAAGGAAATGATTCCTTGGATGCAAGAGAGGGGTTATCCCTTTGAATTCATCTTCCAGGCATCGGTGAATCTTGCGGCTCAGCCCAAATTGCTGGACATGCTGGTCACGGCAGGGTTCTACAAGGTGTTTCTGGGCATAGAAACCCCAGACAAAGAGACTCTCAAGCTCGCTAAGAAATTCCAGAATTCCGCGGTTGATCTGGATGAGGTTTGCCGAACCATAAACCGGGCGGGATTGCTTATGTTTGCAGGCTGCATAATAGGTTTCGACAATGAACAACCCGGAGCTGACCAGCGCTTGATAGATTTTGCAGTTCGTAACCAAGTCCCGGAGATGTTTATAACCCTTCTCCAAATAGGCCCGGGAACGGAACTCTATCACCGAATGAAGAGAGAAGGTCGTCTCTTAACCTCCGGTTACGACCAGGAAATCGGAAATCAGACCGCCATGATCAATTTCATTCCTACTCGTCCTTCGACGCAGATCGTGGAAGAGTTCATAAGAGTGTACAACGTTCTCTATCAACCCGAATCTTTCTTAGAGCGAACCTATCAGTACTTCTCACGAATGGAGAAGCCACCTGTGAAGAGACGCTTTTCTCCACCGTATCCAAGAGAACTTCATACGGTAGGAATAACCATACTCAGGCAAGGATTTCTTTACTCTTCCCGATGGAAATTCTGGAAACTGTTTTTCAAGGCGCTCGTAAAGTTTCCCAAGAGATTCCCCCATTACATTTCCATGTGCGTACTGGCTGAGCACTATTATGAATTCCGCGAGGTCATTAGAAATAAATTGCAGGCCAAATTGTCCATGGGTAACAACCTACTGGTTTACAAGCCTGAACAAGTAAAAACGACAGGTGAAGTCGAGCGATTGAGTGAGGTTCGAGCGGCCCGGTCTTAATTTGGAAAGTAGCGTTCCTCACGTACAAAAGGATGAAGTACAGTATCAACGAGCGCTCATTCATTAGACCCCTGGATGATAAACAATAGATTACACAACACCCGACCGTTAAGTCCAAGAGGCTTGGCGTAAAGTCCTGATACAGGACTCACTCTGAGGTTTTTCAACAGGCCCTGAAGGGATATGGAGTCCGACTGGACACACCGGTTACGGAGAACATGACTACTCCCGTCAAGGCGATTCTGAGAGACGCCTCAGTTATGGAGGCTGTGAAGAATCTCGGCAGAGGAGGCTATGCAAGGCTGCCTGTTGTGGACCATGACGGGAAGCTCGTCGGCATTGTCACAATCAGCACCATAATGATAGCACTCCTTCGCGAGATGGAAGTGAGCTTTCAAAAGAAAGAAGCGGAAAAACTTCAGACATGCCGCGCCAGCCACATTTTCGAGGATATCACTTCCGATAACACCAGCCTGATTCTTCGATACGTGGCGGACCACGGTCCGGGGATAGACAATGTGCAACAGGTGCTTCAGCCCGGCTATTCTACAGCGCCGCAATGGACTAGAGACATGGGATTCGGAGCAGGAATGTGGCTACATCAAGAGATGCGCTGATACGATGACCCTCATGTCTAACGCGGGCTGGCGAACTCGCCTTGAAATAACATTCGATTTTGGAGATTGGCAGGGGGTCAAAGCCGTGAAGGAGTAAAAAAGTCTTGACAAGGTACGCCGGTTTACGGTTAATTCAGGTATCATGGTTCTTGATTTTTTTTGTTTTCCCCAGCTACCTAAGAAGCGCACAATTTGAATATCCTGATGTGATGAGTCTTCGCATCCTTTTACAGGCGCCGAAGATTTCAGCCGGAGAAGAGGGATGATTGACAGCTATGTCCCAGTACTGGTAATCCTTTTGGTATCCGTATTCATCGGTTTGGCCATCATAGTTCTATCAGATCTGTTGTCCTGGAAGAATCCTACGCCGATAAAACTGATGCCCTACGAGTGTGGAATGGATCCCATGGGAAGCGCTCGGCGGCGCTTTTCAGTGAGATTCTTCATCATCGGTATGCTCTTCATCGTATTTGATATCGAGCTTATTTTTCTATTTCCATGGGCAAAGATATTTGACAAGCTTCAGATGTTCGGCTTTGTCGAGATGCTCGTGTTCGTGTTGGTGCTCTTGGTGGGATTGGTTTACGTATGGAAAAAGGGTGCACTGGAATGGGAATAGAAAGACACTTGAACGATACGGTGCATGTCACCAATCTTGAATGGTTTGTGAACTGGTCGCGCAAGTCATCAATGTGGCCCCTCGGTTTCGGGCTCGCATGTTGCGCCCTTGAAATGATAGCAACTTTTGTAAGCAGATACGATCTCTCCCGTTTCGGCATGGAGGTCGCGCGGCCGTCGCCGCGACATGCCGACCTCATGATAGTTTCCGGCACTGCATCAAAGAAAATGTTACCTGCTGTTTTGCGGATTTACGAACAGATGGCCGAACCCAGGTGGGTTATCGCCATGGGCGCATGCGCCTGTACCGGAGGGATATACAATAACTATGCAGTGGTCCAGGGGATAGACAGGCACCTCCCGGTTGATGTCTATATCCCCGGATGTCCTCCCAGGCCGGAGGCACTCTTGGACGGGATACTGCAGCTCCACGCAAAAGTAATGAAAGAACAGTCAATACGCAACCCTCGCGTAACCCAAATTAAGGTTGCCGGAAGATGAACCAGGAACTTATCAGGGACAAGCTATCCTCGAACTTTTCTCAAGAAGTCATCCAGTCCGCCGTAGAGTTTCGGGATCAGATCAGTGTCGCTGTGAGCCGAGAGAATATTCTCCAAGTGTGCCGCTTCCTCAAAGAAGACCCTGATCTCGCCTTTGACTTCCTTTCGTTCGTAGGCGGAGTGGATAGGTATCCCAAGACACCAAGGTTCGAGGTTGTTTATCAACTGTGCTCGACGAAACACAATCACCGTTTTCGTATCAAGACTCTTCTCGAAGAGCCGGCCGAAGGTCTACCTGCGGTGGACTCGGTTACGACCATTTGGCCGACCGCTGACTGGCATGAGAGGGAAACGGCTGAAATGTTCGGTATAAAATTCAATAACCACCCGGATCCACGTAACCTCCTTCTACCGGATACGTGGACCGTTCATCCGTTAAGGAAAGACTTTCCGTTGCAAGGTACGGACCAAGATACACCGGACCTGCCTTCATAGGCAGGTCCTCAAGGAACATAGCTCATGCCCGAACTAGCGAGCCAAGTATTGGATACCCGTTCCGAGAAATTAGAACTCAACCTTGGTCCTCATCATCCAAGCACCCATGGCGTTTTCCGTGCAGTGCTGGAACTTGACGGTGAGATCGTAGTGAACGTTGTCCCACATTTGGGATATTTACACAGAGGCTATGAAAAAACGTGTGAAAACAAGCACTATCACAAGGTCATTCCTCTTGCCGAGCGATGCGATTACATGGGGGCTTCGAGCAATTCCCTGGTCTATTGTCTGTGCGTTGAGAAGATGCTGGATGTTGAGGTCCCTGAACGGGCACAAGTCATTCGCGTCATCATGGCTGAACTTTCACGGATTTTCAGCCACCTGTTTTGGCTAGGCACCCACGCCCACGACGTAGGAGCCATGACACCCCTCTTCTATGCCCTGCGGGAGCGGGAAGAGATCATGAATCTCTTCGAACTGACCGCCGGCGGGAGGCTGATGCCCAATTACCTCAGGATTGGGGGACTCATCCAGGACCTGGAAGAGGGTTTCATAGATCGGCTAAAAAAGTTTACAGATCACTTCGACCAACGAGTCGAAGAATATGAAACACTTCTCACGAAGAATGCGATATATATAGACCGCACAAAGGGTGTAGGAATACTAAGTCTTGAAGATGCCGTGGCCATGGGCGCGAGCGGGCCGATGATTCGGGGGTCCGGACTGGAATGGGATGTCCGCAAGGCGCAGCCATATTCCGGATACGAGCAGTACCAATTTGATGTGCCGGTTGAGACGGGCTGTGATGTTTATTCCCGTTACCTCGTCCGGATCGAGGAAATGCGGCAGAGTAACCGTATCCTCAAGCAGGCTGTGAGAAAATTGCCTGAGGGTCCCATCCGGGCGCAGAAAGCCGGTGTAGTATTTCCACCCCAGACTGAGATCTACAACAGGATGGAAGCACTTATCCACCATTTCATGCTGGTAGTGGAAGGTGTGAAGCCGCCTGTAGGCGAATACTACCAGTGTATTGAATCGCCACGAGGCGAACTCGGTTGCTATCTTGTCAGCGATGGCGGCTCCAACCCTTATCGACTGAAATGGCGTGCGCCGGCGTTTGTGAATCTTGAGTCACTAGCCTTAATGAGCAAGGGACGCTTTTTCGCAGATTTGATAGCAATACTTTCCAGTATAGACATCGTGCTCGCTGAGATCGACAGGTAGTCGGGATACGGAGTCTCTGGTGAAGCTTGGAGAGACATTGTCTCGGACCTGGATCTCGATGTCATAGCGGGCCAGCGAATCTATGGATCGCACGGTAGAAGGGGGATACGTAAGTGATCTCCTGAGTGATGTGATAGCCGGAGCGAAAGAAGGGGATCTATGGCTGACTCTCCAGGTTCATCAGAATATCGTGGCTGTCGCATTTCTGAATAACCTGGCGGGCATAATTGTTGTCGGCGGCAAGGAACCGGATGCGGACACCATCAAGAAAGCCCACGAACAAGGTGTCCCGCTCATGGTGAGTTCACTGAACACATACGAACTGGCGGAAATGACACCCAGGGCTATAGTTCGGGCAGCACTGGCCGCCGGGTTGGACATGATTGCCGTGTGTGACCACAATTCCGCGAGAAACACCGCTTCAACAGGGCGGACTGCCGAAGGGAGCCCACTGGTTGTGATACCAGGAATTGAGGTGACATCGACCGAAGAAGTCCACATCGTCGGGCTCTTTCCGAATGATTCGGCGGCAGAGCGAGTGCAAGAAGAAATATACCGGCCTTTTCGGGGAAAACAACGAGCAGATTTTCGGATATCAGGTTGTCGTAGATGAAAATGACGAGGTGGAATTTAGATCAGAGAGTACTCATGGGAGCGACGACCCTGTCCACCGAAAGGGTAGTGATTGCTTTGGGGGGCTCAGAAGATCCAGGTCGCATCACCGCCGTCTGAACTGGAAGTACAGCAGCGATGGAGGACATTTCCCTTCACATTCTCGATGTGGCTGAAAACGGGGTAATAGCTGGAGCCAACTTGATTAAGATAAATGTGGACGAGGATGTGGAAGGGGACACGCTTCGGATAATGATAGAGGATAACGGTCGTGGGATGGCACCCGAGTTTCTCGAAAGAGTCCTGGATCCATTTGTGACCACACGAACTACCAGAAAAGTGGGACTGGGACTGTCTCTGTTTCAACAATCAGCTCGGGAAGCAGGCGGAGATCTTTCGATTAGTTCGACTCCCGGCCTGGGAACCATGGTAACAGTGTTCATGAGCCACAGCCATATAGATCGAAAACCTATGGGCGACATGGCCGCCACCATGCTTACCCTTATAGAAGGTAATCCGGAAGTGGATTTCGTCTACACCCACAGGAAAGAAGCAAGAGAATACGTCCTCGATACCCGGGAACTACGTTCAGAGCTGGAAGAAATTCCGCTTAACAGTCCGGTCGTTGTAAGTCTGATCCGAGAGAACCTTGATTCTGGTCTTCAGGAAGTTGCTTGAGACAGATTATAGGGTTGATGGAGCGAAAGAAAAGTGGAAGAACGAGACGCCCAGTTAAAGAAAAATGCAGAATCGCAAATAGAAGTTATACCGCCGGAAGAACTGGAAAAACTTGATGGGATTATCGACAAATATTCCGGGGGCCCGGGGTATCTCATACCTGCCTTGAAGGAAGCTCAGGACATGTTTGGATATCTCCCCATGGAGGTCCAGCGTACTCTGGCAAAAGGTTTGAATATCCCTGCTTCTCACATTTACGGCGTGGTAACTTTTTACTCCTTCTTCACGATAACGCCTCGCGGTAGACATACAATTCGCCTATGTCTCGGCACCGCGTGCTACGTAAAGGGTTCGAAGGAGATGCTGGGAAATATCATCAGGGGACTGGGTATAAAAGTAGGGGAGACCTCGGCCGACAAGAGGTTCTCTCTCGAGGCGGTCCGATGTGTTGGAGCATGTGGTTTGGCGCCGGTCATGTTGGTGGGTACGGATACTCACGGGAACATCCAACCGAAGGACACACTGTCGATTCTGGAGGCTTATCAGTAAGCTCGACAGGAGACGTAATGTGACTCAACGGAAGGGAACGACTCTTATCATGGCTCGGGAAAAGTAAACCAGAAATATCCGAAAACCCCATTCTGTTGGGAAGGCTCATCTTCATTTGAAGTAATCCTTCGGGAGGAATCATCGTGGCAAAGATTTCCATTCAGGACCTGAAAAAGATCAAAGAGCGCGAACGGTCCAAAATGGTTCTCAGGGAAGGACAGTTCAGGGGTAAAATCACAGTGTACATGGGAACTTGCGGTATTGCCGCAGGAGCCCGAGAAGTCATGGGAGTCTTTAGGGACCTCATGGGTCAGCGTGAAATTATGGATATTATGCTGACGAACTCGGGATGCGCGGGCTTGTGCGCTAAAGAGCCCATGATAACGGTCGAACTGATAGACCAGGCTCCCGTGAAATATATCTCTCTCAATAAAGAAAAAGCCGTTCGCATTTTCGAGGAACACGTGATGGCCGGGAAGGTCGTTGAGGACTACGCTCTGGCCCGTGGAAGTGAGACAACGGCGACTTAGAGAGTTGAGACTGAACATCAGATTGCCAGATAGAATCCTAGCCCGAATTCGGTATCGGAAACCCGCTGGAGAATAGGTTATGAGTGCAAGCCCGGCATATAGAATGCAGTTCATGATGTGTGCAGGCACAGGGTGCATGGCGAGTGGTTCACTGGAAGTGAAGGCAGCCCTTGAACAGGAATTGAGCAAGAGAAATCTCCATGATGAAGTTCAAATTGTAATGACTGGTTGCAATGGCTTTTGCGCAATGGGACCCCTCGTAGTGGTGTACCCTGACGGAGTGTTCTACAATCAGGTCAAACCTGAACACGCTGCCCTGATAATCGAAGAGCACGTACTCAAAGGAAGGATCGTTGAGAAACTCCTTTTCAAAGAAGAATTAACCAAAAACAAAGTTCCTTTGATGAAAGATATCGGTTTCTTCAGCCTGCAGAGACTTATAGTGCTCCGCAACAGAGGTCTGATAGACGCCGAAAGCATAGACGAATATATCGCCCGAGACGGTTATGCAGCGCTTGCCAAGGCTCTTCAGGACATGACGCCGGAACAGGTGATCGAGGAGGTCAAGAAGTCCGGTCTGAGAGGCAGGGGAGGCGGGGGTTTCCCGACCGGTTTGAAATGGGAAGAATGCCGAAAGTATGAAAGTTTCCCCAAATATACCATCTGCAACGGCGATGAAGGCGACCCAGGGGCATTCATGGACCGCTCGGTTATGGAGGGCGACCCGCACTCGGTCCTCGAAGGTATGGCAATATCGGGCTATGCCATAGGAGCAGAACAAGGATATATTTACGTGCGAGCCGAATATCCCCTTGCTATTCAGCGACTTCAGAAAGCTATTGAAGATGCCAGGGATTACGGACTGCTCGGCAAAGACATACTTGGATGCGGTTTTAATTTTGACTTAGGAATAGCCCCGGGAGCGGGGGCGTTTGTGTGCGGTGAATCTACCGCACTGATGTATTCCATTGAAGGCAAACGGGGGATGCCACGCATCAAACCGCCGCGCAGCGCCGAAGCAGGGCTGTGGAGCCAACCCACCAACCTTAACAACGTTGAGACTTTTGCCAATCTAAACCCGCTCATTCTCAATGGAGGAGAATGGTTCGCCTCAATCGGCACCGAGGGTAGCAAAGGTACCAAGGTGTTCGCACTCACTGGTTCAGTGAACAACGTGGGGCTCGTTGAGGTCCCCATGGGCACCACCTTGAAGAGCCTTATTTTCGATATTGGCGGAGGTATACCCAAGAAACGTAAGTTCAAGGCCGCTCAGATCGGAGGTCCGTCCGGAGGGTGTATTCCCGATGGCATGGAAGACGTGGAGATCGATTACGAATCCCTCCAGGGTGTAGGGGCAATGATGGGATCGGGCGGTGTCGTGGTCATGGACGACCACACGTGCATGGTCGATACCGCAAGGTTTTTTACGAATTTCTCCGTGGACGAGTCCTGCGGGAAATGTACCCCCTGCCGTGAAGGCCTCAAGGTAATGTTCGACAAACTCACCGGCATAGTTGAGGGAAGAGGCCAAGAGGGTGACGTAGAATTCCTCGTTGAATTGGGGCACCACGTCAATAACACTTCTCACTGCGGTCTGGGAAAGAGCGCTGCCAATCCAGTGCTGTCCACTATTCGCTATTTTCGGCATGAATACGACGCCCACATTCGGGACAAACATTGCCCGGCGCTTGTCTGCCCCGACCTCATAGATTTTGTGGTGATTGAGGACAAATGCAAGATGTGCGGTCTGTGTTTTAGAAACTGCCCATCCGGAGCGATTATCTGGGAAAAGAAACAAGTGGCCAGGATCGAACTCGACAAGTGTACCAAGTGCCGCACCTGCATCACGAACTGCAAGTTCGGCGCAATAAGATGACCCCGGGCACGAAGTGAAGTTGTGCCTGCTTCAGGGGCGCAGATTCGCCTCGGCCTGATTTACATTCTTTACTGTGAGTAAATTTCTATGGTTACTTTGACCATCGACGGCATTGAAGTTAGTGTTGAACGCGGGGCTTCCATTTTGGAGGCAGGGCAGAAGGCAGGAGTCCGTATTCCAACTCTGTGCCATGACAAGCGCCTCATACCCTTCGGGGCCTGTCGTCTTTGCATGGTGGAGGTCACTGCTCGAGGCAGGACACGAACCATGCCTGCATGCTTTAATCCAGCCCGTGACGGCATGCAAGTGGCAACACATACCCCAAAACTCATTGAAAGCCGACGTGTGCAACTGAGCCTTTTGCTGAGGTCTCACCCCCTTTCCTGCCCAACTTGCGATGCAGCCGGTAACTGCCGGCTCCAAAACCTTGTGCACGAGTACGAAATCCCTGATCTGCCGTTTGACCGGGAGACACGAGTCTTCCACGTGGACAATGACTCGCACTTCATCAGTTTCAATATGAACCTGTGTATCAGGTGCGGAATGTGCGTGCGAGTATGCGATGAGGTGCAGGGACAGCGAGAGTTGAGCTTTATTCGCCGTGGGATGGAGAGTGAGGTCTCGACGGATTTCGGAAGACCCATTGACTGCGAATTCTGCGGACAGTGCGCTTCCATCTGTCCCGTCGGTGCAATCGCATCAAAATGGCTGGTAGGGACCGGCAGGGAATTCGAGTTGAAGAAGACCCTGACAACATGCTCTTTCTGCAGCCTGGGGTGCACATTGGTCTTGGGCCAGAAAGGCGACAAGGTCGTTTGGGTCACTTCCCCGCCTGACAGCCCTAATGAAAGTAACCTCTGTGTGAAGGGCAGATACGGATGGCCGTACGTTTATTCGTCGGAACGCCTGACTAAGCCATTGATAAGAAAGAATGGCACTCTCCAGGAGGTAGACTGGAATGAGGCCTTCAAATTCGTTGCCGATGGACTCAACTCCATCAAGAATGCTTCAGGCCCTGCGAGTCTGGCGGCTCTGGGATCGGAGCGATTGACCAATGAAGAAGCATACGTCTTCAACCGGTTCGTCAGGACTGTTATGGAGACCCCCAACCTGGATCATGCCGGTGGCTACGCCTACCGGGCGTTGGTCGACGGAATCGGGCCTGCTCTAGGTTATCCTGCGAGCACCAACTGTCTTCGGGAAATCAGGCATGCACAAGTCATACTCTTGTTAGGAGCCGACCTGACCGAAACTCATCCGGTCGCAAAGAACGAGGTCATTCTGGCTACTGGTCGCTACAGGGCAAAGGCCATAGTGGTCGATTCGATAAAGACCAAGATTGCAGATCGCTCGGGTTTGTTTTTACCGGTTCCTCCGGAATCCGAGTATCTCGTCGTTAATGCCATGCTGAAGTGCATCATAGATGAAGCACTTTTCGACAAAACAGCACTTGACCTTAGAGTAGAAGGCTTTGATGCCTTGGTCGAGTCACTGGCAGATTATACGCCCGAAAAGGTAAGCCCGCTTTTAGGCCTGGATCCTGATCTGATCAAAGAAGCGGCAAGAGAATACGCTGGAGCATCGAAGGCCGTGATAGTGTTGGCGTCTGGGATGAACCGGACCGGAAACTCCATTGAGACTGCCGGAGCCGCAACGAATCTTGCTCTGGTGACCGGCCATATAGGTAAAGAATCTTGCGGAGTTTTCATACTGGGCGAAAAGGCTAACGCCCAAGGGGCCATTGACATGGGTCTTGCCCCTGACCTTCTGCCCGGATTCAGCCGCCTCGATGATGCGACTGCTCGAGCGAAGTTTGAGGCGGCCTGGGACTCGCCCATTCCGGATAAGAGCGGTTCTGACGCACTCCAAATCATTCAGAAAGCTGGAACCGGTGAGATAAAGGGCCTTTATGTGGTCGGCGAAAATCCGGTGGAAGTTTATCCGGACAAGGCTCTTGTTGAAAAGGCGTTCGGAAATCTTCAATTTCTGGTCGTGCAAGATCTATTTCTCACATCTACGGCCAAAATGGCCCACGCTGTTTTTCCTGTCGTGTCATTTGCTGAAAAGTCCGGAACGTACACCAGCGCGGATAGACGTGTTCAGCGTTTGAGGCCTTGTATGAAATCCGTGGCAGGCAAGAGCGACCTGGAAATTTTTACAGCATTGGCTGCCGTTATGGGAAAGCCTGCCATGACTTACGGTGGTCCAGGTCAGGTGATGCGAGAGATAAGCAGCCTGGTGCCCGTATATGGCGGGATCGCGTATGATCGACTTGGCGACTCCGGCTTGACCTGGCCATGCGTGGACTTGGAAGACCCCGGTAAAGAAATCCTTTATGAAGGTGGATTTCCCGGGGGAAAAGCCCAGCTCAAAGGTGCGTCAAAGATGGAGACTCCAGGTGAAGAAGGCTTACCCACGTATCTGATCCCTGGAACAGTCAAGTATCATTCCGGATCGCTTTCAGAGTGGAGTTCATCTCTTATGGAGGTCTGTCCGGCCGGATATGCTGAGATGAACGTTAAGGATCTTAAGTCCTTGGCATTGAAGGATGGCGACATGGTCAAGATTTCGACCTCTGCCGGAACCTCAATACAGGTGCCGGTCAGGGTGTCACGTCGGGCACTGAAGGGTTCGGTAATCGTTCCGTACCATTTCTCCGCCCTTGGTCTCAATCGGCTCACCCGATGGGGTCAGCCTACAGTCAAGATTCATATTGAAAAAGTGTAGAAATTGGAAGAGGTTGCGCTGATGGAATACGCCCTCCCAGTAATTGCGCTCGTAGTCAAAGTCCTCATAGTCATAGTGGCTGCCCTGACCTTTGTGGCATACCTGACACTTATAGAACGAAAGGTCTTGGGCTGGATTCAGGTCCGAATAGGACCTAACCGTGTGGGGCCTTGGGGACTTCTTCAACCGTTGGCCGATGGCGCCAAGCTCCTGTTGAAGGAAGAGATCACGGTAGATAAAGCCAACAGGATCATCTATCTTGTGGCACCGTTGATAGTGGTTGTCTGTGCATTGATCCCATTTGCCGTAATCCCCTTTGCCAAGGGATTGGGTCTGGAGACCATCCTCGGGCCGTATGCCTCTAAATTCGACCTCAATCACGGCGTAATATCAGACCTTAATGTCGGCATATTATACATTTTCGCCATATCGTCACTCGGGGTCTACGGCGTCATTCTGGGAGGCTGGGCATCCAACAGCAAGTATTCCCTGCTCGGATCACTTCGTGCCGGCGCTCAAATGATTAGTTACGAACTTGGACTGAGCCTTTCGGTGCTGGGTGTCCTTATTTTGGCCGGAACGCTCAACCTTGCCGAAATAGTTGAATCCCAGAGTGCGGTTTGGAACTGGTACGTCTTTCGACAGCCGTTGGGATTTATATTGTTTCTGATTGCAGGGAGTGCCGAAATAGCTCGTACGCCCTTTGACCTCATGGAATGCGAAAACGAACTTGTGGCCGGTTATCAGACCGAGTACAGCTCCATGAAATTCGGACTTTTCTACCTGGGAGAGTATGCTCATCTTCTCTTCCTGAGTTGCCTCATGACCACCCTGTATTTCGGCGGGTGGCAAGGTCCGATCCTACCACCGGTCGTTTGGTTTCTTGGGAAAATGTTCTTCTTTGTGTTCGTATTTGTCTGGATTCGAGGGACTTATCCCAGACTGCGTTACGATAGAGTTATGAGTTTTGGCTGGAAAGTTCTCCTGCCGGTAGGAATTTTTAACGTGATGGCAACGGCGTTTATATACACCATTTGGTTGCAGTACGGACGCTGAGAGTTCCTGCCGGTCCCAGGGAACGTGGTGAACGATTTTTCAAGTGTTTGGAAAATAGATGCGGTGCAAACAAAATCTTGAACCGCATACGATCAAGAGGTCCTGAAGAAATGATTGTCCCCCTGTTACAAGGACTGAAACTGACGCTGAGTTATTTTTTCTCAAAGAAGGTGACACTTCAGTATCCTGAAGAAAAATGGGATGTGGCTCCCAGATGGAGAGGTCGTCACGTTCTCACCAAGGATTCGTCAGGAAAAATACGCTGCGTGGCATGCATGCTTTGCGCTACTGTGTGCCCGGCCGACTGCATTAGCATAGAGGCCGCAGCGGAACCCGACAATAGGAAGTACCCGGATAAATATGTGCTTGACTTGGGCCGATGTATTTTTTGCGGCTTTTGCGTTGAGGTCTGCCCGAAAGAGGCCATAGAAATGTCCACGGCATACGAACTGTCCGAGTACAGTCGGGAAGACCTTATTCTGGACAAAGAAACGCTTTTGGAGCCGCCTCAGCCCCGGTATGAATCCCAGAAAAAGGCCGGCTAGGTTGATCCCGAGTCACTGGACTTTGGAGTTATGAATATGGAATCAGTGTTTTTCTATATCATTGGCGCTATAACCCTTGCATCCGCCTTTTGTGTGGTCTTCCTTCATAGACCCATCCATAATGTTCTTTTCATGATCCTCACTATGATCGGCCTCGCAGGTCTGTTCATTCTACTTCAGGCGGAATTCATCGCGATGGTGCAGCTCATTGTGTACGCGGGAGCGGTGATGGTCCTGTTCCTGTTCGTGATCATGCTCTTGAATCTTGACGACCTGCGCCTCCCACAGGATTCTCGCATCGTGAGGCGGTGGGTTGGAGTAGCCGGAGCCCTGCTTCTACTGCTGCTGGTTGCGCCGCTCTTAGGGGCATTTGTCCCACGCCTTCGCTCAGGAACTCTCATGTTGGACAAGGCCCGTGAAGTATCCAACACCGAGGTAGTCGCGCGGGAACTTTTCACCACCTATCTTCTTCCTTTTGAGATTGCTTCCGTGCTGCTCTTGTCAGCCATCATCGGAGCCGTTGTCTTGGTTAGGAAGAGGTCCGGAAAAACAGCAAGCGGCTGATGACAGAGTTAAGATCCCTTATTTTCAATCGGGAAAAATAGAAAATGGTTACTTTACAGCACTATCTATTCTTATCCGCGGCGCTTTTCACTCTTGGGGTTATGGGCGTCATGTTCAGGCGAAACCTCATTGTGATCCTCATGTCCCTGGAACTCATGCTCAATGCTGTGAATTTAACTTTTATAGCGTTGGCTCGTTACATGGAATCCGTGGAGGGCCAGATAATAGTCCTTTTCGTAATGGTTGTGGCAGCCGCCGAGGTTGCCGTCGGGCTGGCCATAGCAGTAACCATCTTCAGGCAGAAAGGCTCCATCGATGTGGATGAAGTCGATCTCATGAGATGGTAAGCGCACTTCCGGTGTGCCAATCGGTTCAAATCGGAGCAGAATCTGATGTCCTCGAATTTTAAACTGGGAGACTGGAATGTCTGATCTAGTCTGGTTGATACCTGTCTTTCCTTTGATAGGATTTCTCATCAATGGGCTGATCGGAAGACGTTTTTCCGAGAAGGCAATCGGCTGGATAGGTACCGCATCGGTTGGAGCTTCCTTTGCGGTTGCTCTCTTAATCTTTCTTGAGCTTATCGGAATGGCTCCGGCTTCCCGGTCGGTCCAGAAAGTCGTGTACACCTGGATGCTTTCCGGGGACATGAACGTGCCGATAGGTTTTCTGGTAGATCCATTGAGCATCGTCATGATGATGGTAGTAAGCGGTGTGGGCTGCATTATTCATGCGTACTCAATTGGTTACATGCACGGAGAATACGGATTCCGCAGGTACTTCTCGTACTTGAATCTCTTCGTCTTTAACATGCTCCTCCTGGTTTCCGCGAATAACTTCCTGCTGATGTTCGTAGGATGGGAAGGCGTCGGGCTGTGTTCCTATCTCCTCATCGGGTATTATTACGAAAAGCAATCGGCCTCTGATGCGGGAAAGAAAGCCTTCGTTGTTAACAGGGTTGGAGACTTCGGGTTCCTGCTCGGCATGTTCCTGATTTTCATGACATTCGGCACCTTCAATTACACCGACGTTTTTGGAGCGGCGCCCGACAAACTGACCCAGGGCAGCCTCATGGCGACCTTGATTACTTTGTTGCTGTTTGTAGGGGCCACTGGGAAATCAGCTCAAATCCCGCTGTTCACATGGCTTCCGGATGCCATGGAGGGTCCAACCCCGGTCAGCGCCTTGATACATGCCGCCACCATGGTCACCGCGGGTGTATACATGGTGGCCAGGTGCAGCGTCTTGTTCGCCCTGGCGCCGATATCCCTGACCGTTGTGGCCGTCATCGGCGGCGCCACGGCATTCTTTGCCGCCACTATCGGTATAACCCAGTTCGACATTAAACGCGTGCTCGCATATTCTACCATAAGTCAGCTTGGTTACATGTTCATGGCATGTGGAGTAGGCGCCTTTGCGTCAGGCATATTCCATCTCATGACCCATGCCTTTTTCAAGGCTCTCCTGTTTATGGCCGCCGGCAGTGTTATGCACGCCATGTCCGGAGAACTGGACATGAGAAAGATGGGTGACCTGAGGAAAAAGCTTCCCTACACCCACTGGACTTACCTGTTCGGCACGTTGGCCATTGCAGGTATTTTCCCGTTTGCCGGTTTCTTCAGCAAGGACGAGATACTCTATTATTCATTTACGAGAAACCTCGGATTCTGGATTGTGGGAGCCGTTGCAGCGGTCATGACATCATTCTACATGTTTCGGTCCGTCTTCATGACCTTCTACGGAAAATCGAGAGTGGACCATGAAACCGCACACCACCTCCATGAATCCCCTCCCATCATGACGGTTCCTCTCATGATACTAGCCATCCTGTCCCTCGTGGGAGGTCTCGTGGGAATACCAATCTTCGAGGGAGCAAACCGTTTCGGGGATTTTATCGCTCCTGTTTTTAAGCCGGCGAAAGACATTATTGAACATGGGGCACATCACGGTGGACACCACAGCCTGACAGCGGAATTGACCCTTATGGGCGTCTCCCTGGCCATAGCAATCGTGGGTCTGCTCTTTGCTCGACGGATGTATATCAGCGATCCCGCGGCTCCAGACAGGTTTATCCGGAAGTTCCCTGGTCTTTATAGTCTTGTCTACCACAAGTACTGGATCGACGAACTCTACGATAAGCTGTTTGTCAACTCTATCGTAGAATTTTCCAGATTTCTGTGGAAGGCTTTTGACGATGCGGTGATCGACGGCATAGTGAATGGGGCTGCCACGGTAGTGAGAGCCTGGGGCAGCGCTTTGAGATGGATACAGACCGGCCTTGTCAAGGACTACGCCCTCTCCTTTCTGGTGGGCGTCCTGGCTGTAATAGGCTATCTTGTATTGAGATAGGACACGGAGGAGTTCCGTTCATGGAGAATGCGTGTTTCCCATGTTTTCTTAGCTTCATAACTTTCATTCCGCTGGTGGGCGTGGTGCTTTTGCTTTTCCTTAATCGGCACTCCCATGAGCTTCTCCGCATGGTGGCCCTATTTTTCATGCTGGTGGATTTCTTCGCGAGCTTGGCGGTGTACTCCCTGTTCGATCCTTCTACATCGGCCATGCAACTCGTCGAATACCGTCCATGGGTCCGAGAATGGGGAATCTCCTACAAAATGGGCATAGACGGCATCAGCCTCTTCCTCGTGCTCCTCACCACCTTGCTGGGGCCGATACTCATTTTGGCATCCTGGCGAGATATAAAGGTCCGAGTCAAAGAGTTCCTCATTTGCCTCTTGTTCCTGCAAACTGGAATGATAGGAGTGTTTGTTTCCCTGGACCTGTTTCTGTTCTATGTGTTCTGGGAAATCATGCTCATCCCCATGTACCTGCTCATCGGGGTGTGGGGCAATCCGGCTCGAAGGCTGTACGCAGCGATCAAGTTCGTCCTGTACACAATTGTAGGAAGCCTGCTGATGCTCGTTGCTATTTTGGCGCTATACTTTATGGCCGGGGGCAGCAGCGGCGTCTATACCTTTGATCTTCTGAAGCTTTACGAATTTCCAGTGCCCATTGACGCCCAATTTTGGATGTTTTTGGCTTTCTTTCTGGCTTTTGCCATCAAGGTCCCCATGTTTCCATTTCATACGTGGCTACCGGATGCGCATACGGAAGCCCCCACAGTGGGCAGCGTGGTTCTGGCCGCCGTGTTGTTGAAAATGGGAACCTATGGTTTCATTAGATTTGCCATACCGCTTTTTCCCAATGCGGCCATGGATGCGACCTGGTGGATATGCGTCCTGTCCCTAATAGGGATTATATACGGGGCCTGGGTGGCAATGGTTCAAACGGACGTCAAGAGGCTGGTAGCTTTCTCGAGCGTAAGCCACCTAGGATTTGTCGTGCTCGGCATGTTCGCTATGACCACCCAGGGGCTAGAAGGTAGCCTGATCCAGATGATTAATCACGGTTTGAGCACAGGAGCCCTGTTCCTTATCGTTGGGATGATCTACGAGAGAAGGCACACCAGAATGATCGCAGATTTCGGAGGGCTGTCCAAAGTTATGCCCTTGTTTGCGGTCTTTTTCATGGTTTTTACCCTCTCCAGCATCGGCCTTCCGGGACTCAACGGCTTCGTGGGGGAATTCCTGATCCTTCTCGGAACCTTCAAGGTATTCCCGTGGTACGCTGTCCTCGCGGCCAGCGGAGTGATTTTCGCCGCGGTCTATATGCTCTGGATGTTCCAAAGAGTCATGTTCGGCGAGGTGACCAACCCCAAGAACCTTGGATTGCCAGATCTAACCGCCAGAGAAATAGTGGTCCTCATGCCGCTTCTGGTCTTTGTGGTGTGGATTGGTGTTTATCCTAACACCTTCCTGCGGCCTATGGAACCGTCGGTCAAGAATTTCATCCAACTCGTGGAAAAGAAAAGGGGAGCCGTTCTTGATATGGAAAAGGCACGGAAGCAGTCGGCCACGGATGAGACGGCAATCAGGCTTACGCTTTCCGGCCCTTCCGACGGCAGGTGACCCACGGGCAATACAATGTCAACAACCTTTAGTCATAATTAGGAGCAATCTGGATGATCCCAGTACCTGAGATTAATCTCGGAGGCATTCTCCCGGCACTGATTTTGTGTATCACCGGTTTGATTGTCATGATAGCGGGCTTATTTATTCGCAAGGGAGCAGCCACAACGGCGGCCTTGATAAGCCTGGCAGGAATTTTGATAGCCTTCTGGGCCAACAGCCCCATCAGATTGCTGAACAAACCGGCCTTCGGGGGGTTGATTTCCCTGGATCCATATTCGTGGTTTTTTAACCTTCTCATCCTCATCTCTACTGGATTGACGGCTCTCATGTCGGTCCGTTATCTGTACGACGAGGGGTTGGAGCTATATGAGTACTTCGTGCTCCTCCTTTTCGCTGCAGCAGGAATGATGTTTATGGTTTCGGGAACCCACATCCTGATCATCTTTGTAGGTCTCGAAACGTTGTCAATTTCGATATACGTGCTTACCGGGATCCTTCCCGACAACCAAAAGTCAAGTGAAGCTGCGCTTAAGTACCTTATTTTGGGTGCATTCTCCAGTGGTATATTCCTCTACGGAGCGGCCTTGCTCTATGGGGCCGCAGGATCTCTGGCTTTGCCGGCTATGACGAAGTATTTCACCGCAATGCCCGGCTACTCAATGGGAATGCTCGGCATGGGTCTCCTGCTGGCCGGCTTTGCCTTCAAGGTGGCAGCGGTACCATTCCACATGTGGACACCCGACGTTTATGAGGGTGCTCCCGCGCCGCTCACGGGGTTCATGTCGGTGGGGGTCAAGGCAGCGGCGTTTGCTGCGTTCATGCGGGTTTTCTTTGAGGCGCTCTCCGCCATTCAGATCAATTGGGCGCCGATCCTCTGGGGCTTGGCTGTCCTGACCATGATTCTGGGGAATCTCGCGGCACTCACTCAGGAAAACATCAAGAGAATGCTGGCGTATTCCAGTATAGCACATGCCGGCTACATACTCGTCGGAATGGTTGCGGGAAAGGAAGCCGGAACAGCAGCCGTCCTTTACTATCTGCTCGCCTACACATTCACCAACCTTGGCGCATTTGCCGTGGTGGCCTTGGTGGGACGCAAGGGTGAAGCCAATGTCCTGATCGATGACTACAGAGGACTGGCCAGAGTCCATCCGCTTCTCGCTCTTGTAATGTCAATATTCCTTTTCTCGCTGGCAGGAATTCCGCCGACGGCCGGCTTTGTCGGCAAGTTCACAGTTTTCAGTGCTGCGATTAATACCGGTTATATATGGCTTGTCATCATCGGCGTTTTGACCAGTGCAGCATCGGTTTTTTACTATTTCCGGGTAATAATGAAAATGTACATGGAGGCTCCGGAAATAGAGCCCCAGAAGCTTCAATTCGGTCCGCTTACAGTGGTCGCCCTGAGCGTTGCCGTTACGGCAGTGCTCTACATAGGGATATTCCCAACTACCTACCTGAATGTGGCGGTAGAATCAGTGAAACCGCTGTTCTAGAGGGGTTGAGGGAAGTATCAACGATAGGACGGAAAAGAAATAGGTACCGGCATCCTTCACACATACCGATTCGCATTCAGGCCTGTGATTTTGAGCAGAGGGGCGACTCATGCGTCGCTCGAGGTGGGGGTATGCGTCGCTACACTCCGTCATTTATCCGTAACCATCAAGAAAACACATGAAGATTAGTGCCCTGGTTCCGACCGGTCATGGTATCAACTGCGAACTGGAAACCAGACGAGCGCTTGAGCTGGCAGGCTTTGACCGGATTGATCTGGTGCATCTGAATTTCCTGGCCAATGGCGAAGCGGATCCCGCGAATTACCAGATGGTAGTCTTTCCCGGAGGCTTCCTGGACGGAGACGATCTGGGAGCTGCTCAAGCCTGTGCCAACCGCATTCGGCATTCCCGCATAAATAACGACAGGCTCATCAACCGGCTAATGAGATTTGTCTCAGAGGGGGGACTACTTCTCGGTATATGCAATGGGTTTCAGCTTCTTATCAAGCTGGGAATGTTGCCGGCGATTAATGGGGACTACACAGCCCGAGATTTCACTCTGACTGCAAACGACTCAGGCCGATTTGAAGACAGGTGGGTCAGCCTTTTGGTGGATCGAAAGTCGCCATGTATTTTCACCAGGGGATTGTCCGCTCTGTACCTGCCAATTCGACATGGAGAGGGAAAGATCGTAGGCCGCAAACCTGACATGGCCGTTGCCCTCACCAGGGCCCATCAGGCAACGCTAAGGTACGCATCGTCCGATGGCAGCAGCCCGACGATGGAATATCCCTATAACCCCAACGGTTCCGAAGAAGCCATAGCCGGCGTGTGTGATCCATCGGGTCGCGTGTTTGGGTTGATGCCCCATCCTGAGTGTTTTCTCCACCGCACGAATCACCCCAGGTGGACCAGGGATGCGTTACCTGAAGATGGAGAAGGTCTGTCAGTATTCAAAAATGCCGCAGATTTTCTGAGACAAGCGTAGCCGGTCTCATCTGGAACTTTTTTCTTGCTATTCTAGGTTATTAAGACTAAACTTGAGAGGTTTTCCCGCCTTATGTTTACAACAAACCACAGTTCATTGAAACGACCAGCTTAAGCACCGCATTATGAGCGGCCAGTAGTGACACAGGAGGTATCGATGGCTCTTGACCCGACCAAGATGGCTGATTGGCAGATAGCTGAAGAAGCCGAAAAAACAATGAAAACCGTATACCAACTCCGCGATGAGTTGGGGTTGACGGAAGAAGAACTTTTGCCTCACGGCCACTACGTGGCAAAAGTGGACTTCACCAAGGTACTGAAGCGTGTTTCCGGCAAACCTGACGGAAAATACATAGACGTGACCGCGATCACGCCGACTCCATTGGGAGAAGGCAAATCCACAAGCTCCATGGGACTTGTTGAAGGCCTGGGCAAACGTGGCAAGAATGTGATTGCGGCAATTCGACAGCCATCCGGCGGTCCGACGATGAACATCAAAGGGTCGGCAGCAGGCGGTGGTTTGGCTCAGTGTATACCGCTGACGCCTTTTTCCCTTGGACTCACCGGGGATATCAACGCCATAATGAATGCTCACAACCTTGCCATGGTGGCCCTCACCTCCCGTATTCAGCACGAATTCAATTATGACGACGCCGAATGGGCCAAGAGGGGTATGCCAAGGCTGGACATCGATCCGAGAAACGTGGAATTCGGATGGATCATGGACTTCTGCGCCCAGTCCCTCCGCAACATTATCATCGGTATCGGCGGAAAGATGGATGGATTCATGATGAAATCCTCCTTCGGAATCGCCGTTTCCTCTGAAATCATGGCCATTCTAGCCGTGTCCACCGATCTAAAAGACATGCGTGAACGCATGGGGAAAATCGTGGTGGCGTACAACAAGAAGGGGCAGCCCGTGACGACCGCCGACCTTGAGGTGGATGGCGCCATGACGGCGTGGATGGTTGAGGCGATCAATCCCAACTTGCTCCAAAGCGTTGAGGGGCAGCCCGTATTTGTTCATGCCGGTCCTTTTGCCAATATAGCCATAGGCCAGTCCTCAATTATCGCCGACAGAGTCGGGCTTAAGCTCGGAGACTATCATGTCACGGAATCAGGCTTCGGGGCTGACATTGGTTTTGAAAAATTCTGGAACCTGAAGTGTCGTTTTTCAGGACTGCAGCCTAACTGCGCGGTCGTGGTCGCCACAATACGTGCCCTGAAATGTCATGGCGGCGCTCCCGTCCCAAGGCCGGGCTTGCCCATGCCAAAAGAATATGAAGGCGAAAACGTCGGCTGGGTCGAAGGGGGTTGCAAGAACCTCATTCACCACATTGAGACGGTCAAGAAAGCCGGAATCAATCCGGTCGTGTGTATCAACTCCTTCTACACCGACACCAAGGATGAAATCGCTGTAGTCAAGCGTCTGTCCGAGGCTGCTGGCGCTCGCGCAGCCGTTTCGCAACACTGGCTCAAAGGCGGCGACGGTGCCTTGGAATTTGCTGATGCTGTAGTAGACGCTTGCGAAGAGAAGAACGAGTTCAAATTTCTCTATGACTTGAGCTTGCCGCTTCGCCAGAGAATCGAACTCATTGCGAAAGAAGTCTATGGAGCAGACGGCGTGAGCTTCACTCCGGAAGCTGAAGCAAAAGCCAAGAAGATGGAAGCGGATCCCGCTCTGGCCAAACTCGGAACCTGTATGGTGAAGACCCATCTCAGCCTGTCTCACGATCCAAATATCAAGGGGACTCCCAAGGGCTGGATTCTTCCAATCAGGGACATTCTTACATATAACGGCGCCGGCTTCGTAGTGCCTGTCGCCGGAGCCATTTCACTGATGCCGGGCACCGGTTCCAACCCAGCGTTCCGCAGGATCGAGGTGGACGTGGAAACCGGAAAGGTCAAGGGCGTGTTCTAACAGAGCACCTGCCTGATAGAAAAACCCCGCATCGGCCTCGACCGCTGCGGGGTTTCTTTTGGCTGCTATACCAATTCTCGAAATTAGACTGGAGTTTTCCAAATGGGGGTGGTCTTCACCTGCAACGGGTTGAGAACACGAATGAAATACTCCGCGTTAGTGTAGTAACACTTGTTCGATTTCGTTTAATCTAAAGAGGTGCCATAGCTTT
>Ga0247841_10000564_pt1 | contig 94840 bp, 76 predicted proteins | sample LaCruzMarch2015__2_FD_192410 | JGI IMG/M metagenome (GOLD analysis project Ga0247841, IMG submission 192410) | Freshwater microbial communities from meromictic Lake La Cruz, Castile-La Mancha, Spain - LaCruzMarch2015_18m | ecosystem: Environmental > Aquatic > Freshwater > Lake | place: Spain...
CTGCCCATTTTCCCGCCACCAATGATCGCTATCTTTTTATTTTTAAGCATGACTAAAGCCTCCGTGCCATCATTATCATATTTGCTTTAAAGAAAACCACAGGTCAGTGCCTGCTGTCAACATAAAATCAGATTATGTTACGTATAGCATCTACAACTACACACCTTTAAGTTTGGATATGGAGGAAGGATTGCCAGTTGGAATAGCGAGCAACGGGGTAATAGCTAAACTTTGTGAGACTTCACATAGCTAGCCAACTTAACCGTTAATATGGGGGTTGGTGATCTTCCATAAATTAAGTGTTATGCGTCCTGTATTCATCCCCATGAATGTAATATTTATTTTTCAATACTAGTGTCAACAAAAACAGCATACAAACTAGTCCTCCACCAAAGCCGATAGCTGCCAAATTAGGATATCCCAGCACCGCAAGTCTATCAATCAATAGAGATGCTTGATCAAGACAGAAGGCTTTACCTGAAAAGACATAGTATTTGTCGTCACCCTTGGTCGCACATCCGGTGAACAATGACAATTGCGCCCAAAGTGCGATAATCTGAAACAAAACTGCATAAAAGATAAATCCGATTAGGAAAAGTTTGGCTCGGCGATGTTTTAAAATAGAAACAGCACCTATCCCAAGAGCAGGTGCTATCCACGGTATCAGAATATGAAAGTACCAGCCGGGCGTATTGCCATGGGCACTCAGTGCTATATTTATGACTACATAACAAAATATCAAGCATCCGAAAACCCCGCAAATCCAAGCTGTCAGCCAGATGGGATCTGTTAAAGGCTTGTTTTTTAATTGCAGCAAAAACGCGCCGGTAACCCAAGCGGTAATCAACAGCAATGGCAGATGAAGTAATACTGGCATACGGGTTAAAGACCATGTTCCCGCCCATGAGTACGACACCAGCGGGCCGGCAATACCACGGCCTAAAGCATAAAAAGAAAAATTTTCTTTCAAGCCTGTCATCAAGCCGCCCTGACGAGCAAGTTGAATAGCCAAGTCGCTACCCGTAAGCTCACCATAAATCAAGAGTTTATAAACATACCAACCACCGCCAATCAGCAGGGCCGGCAGGATAATCTGTAATAGATTACAGCCGCGTTGAAACCTCATTTCTACATTATTCTTGTCCCACCACAGCCGGATCAGCAGAAACATTACAAAACTCGCTGTGATTGGGATGAAAAAGGCTTTGGTTAGCAAACCCATCCCTAATACAATGCCAATTGCAATAGATATTTTTGTATTATGCTCATCCTTCAGCCAAAGCGAAAGAAGATAAGCCACAAGAGCAACCAGAAAAAGACACAATGAGTCATTGCCGAGGCGTGTGAATTCCGGATAAAACATCGGCAATATGACCGGATACAATACAAATCCAATCATCGCCGGATCAGCCGCAGGCGGCAGGCTTGGTTGTCTAAAGGCCAATAAACCAAAAGCTACACCTGCCAAGGCAAGGATAAAAGAAACCATTCTCAGAAGAAAAAATTGGGTGACGAGAGAGAAATGATTCGAAACACTTACTAGGGATGCCAATAATAAATAATAAAGTGGTGGGTGCTGTGCCTGCCAATTGGACACTTGACTGGCTCTATAAGGAGAACGCGTCAATGACTGGCGATATGCTTGCCTATAATATTCAACCAATTCGGGGTTAGTGAAAAATTTCGAATAAACCATATTTCGATCGAATGGCGGCATTCCAGAGCCATAAGCAAGAGGCCCTTGGTAATCGATAGTCTCTTGATCAAGATAACTTTTGTCGTAGATAGGAATTGTTCCGATATCGGCTATTTGACGCATGCTGGAATAATGGGCGTTTTCGTCAAATCCCTCAAAGACCGGTAAAATGGCCAGATATCCAAGCCCCATAAGCAAGAGTCCCAGTAGGTAAACAAACAGAAAATATTTTCTAGCAGTCATTTTTATCTCTTTATAAATTGTTGAATAACTCGTTCGACATTAAACCGGAATAACTCGGGTATATCTGAGGTGACATACTGTCGATATTAATATAGTTGAGTACTCCGCATCCTCCGTTTACTTTCTGATTTCCCAATCGCGCCAAAGTATTTTATCCATGTATCCGTAGTTTTCAAACTACAAGTACAGCCGGAATTTTTATATCATTATCCTAGAATAGAATATCATAATAATCGAGAAAATAGCATTAATGATTACGCCTGAAATTATGCATTTTCTTCGATGTTGACGATTTGTGTAGTACAGGAAGGACTGCTTATTCCTGTTTGTTAACAAATTCTCAGCATTCTTTTCTTTCATTGCATATTTTTTTACTTTTGTGATACTTATTTGCCACGGGAGTAATTTAATATGCTGAAATATTTTAATGTTGAATCTTCGAAAGTCACCTGTTGGATAAATGAAAGCAATTTTGGAGAATATAAGCAGAGTTTTGTTTTCATCCATGGTTCCGGTGGCGACCACAGCGCCTGGTCAAATCAATATGCCGCGCTGCATAAACAATATAATGTAGTGGCTGTTGATCTTCCGGGGCATGGCAACTCAGAAGGAAGCGGTGAAAGCGATATTGGAAGCTATTGCCTTTGGGTAAAAAAACTGCTCGATACTTTGCCTCTGAAAAATATTATTCTGGTTGGTCATTCTCTGGGTGCTGCGATCTCACTGCAATTCGCTCTTAATTACCCGCAAACCATTTACGGAATTGTTACGGTAGGCGGCGGTTTGAGAATGCCGGTTAATCCTGCAATCTTTGAATTTTTAAAAACAAATCCGGTTGAGTCAATTGAGTTAATTTGCAAATTTTCTGTGGCGAAAGAAAATCGTGAAAAGTTTATGGTAACTTTAATGAAGAGCCTGGCGGATACACGAATAGATGCTTTACAAGGTGATCTCACGGCGTGCGATAAATTTGATGTCTCTCCAGAGATAAGCAAAATTTCTTTAAAGGCGTTGGTTATCTGCGGGGCGGAAGATAAAATGACGCCGCCTGATTTGTCGCGCCAAATAACCGAAAGCATCAGCGGGGCAAAACTTTGCCTGATAGAAGGCGCTGGGCACATGGTGATGATGGAAAGGCCGGATGAGTTTAATGAAGCTTTAAATAATTTTGCTTTGTCCATTTCCAATGCTGTCTAAACCGAGAAATGAGGTGTTTTGATGTTTATTTTAAGTAATTTTGTTGTTGCTTTGGCCAGGATCATTGACATTGTCTTAACGCTCTACATGTGGATTATAATTGGCCGCGCTTTAATATCATGGGTCAATGCCGACCCGTATAATCAAATCGTAATCTTTTTATATAGAGTGACGGAGCCTGTGCTTCGTTTAGTGCGTCGCCTAATCCCATTTCGCAATATCGGGATTGATCTTTCTCCGATGATTGTTATTCTGGTAATTATATTTTTGCAGTATTTTTTAGTGGAAACGATAATTCAGTTTGCCCGTAGCTTATAATATCGTCAAGAAAGGCATTTTTTGTCCAATATTCTTCAGCTAAGAGAATCTAAAAATGGACTGACTTTTGATATTCAAGTCACACCGCACGCCTCAAGCGCGCAAGTTGTGGGCATGCAGGAAGGAATTTTAAAGATCAAGGTCACGGCAGTGCCTGTGGATGGCGCGGCAAATGATGCTTGCATCAATCTGCTGGCAAAAACATTTACTTTAAAAAAGAGCCAGATAAAAATATTTGCCGGTACGAAATCAAGAAAGAAAACCATTCTGGTAAAAGACATCAGTCTGGCGGAATTGGAAATAAAAATTAGGAGAAGCCAATGTTTGATTACATGATGACCAAAGAGCAAATCAAAATCCGTGATGAGGCGCGAGACCTTGTCAAGTGGGTGCCGCGTCAAATGATTCTGGATATGGATACGGATAAAATCAAGTTCCCGAAGGAGTTTTTGCAGGAAGCCGCACGGCGAAATTTGCTGGGCTGTCGCTATCCGAAAAAATGGGGAGGACGTGATATGGATTGGGTGACCTCCTGCTTGGTAATGGAAGAGGTGGGAACGCTGGGTTATGAATTTGCCTGTGTCTTTGGAGTGGGCGCGGAATTGGTCTGCGACGCGATTATGCTTCATGGCACTGATCAGCAAAAAGAAAAATACATGAAACCGCTATTGAAGGGCGAACTTTTCGCGGCGGAATGCCTTACCGAACCACGCGGAGGTTCGGATTTCTTCGGGGCTACAACTAAAGCTGAAGACAAAGGCGATTATTTTCTTTTAAATGGCCAGAAGCGTTTTATTGTCGGGGCTGAAGGTGCGGACTTTTTTCTTGTGTATGCTAAAACCAATCCTGAAGCAAAACCGCAGGAAGCAATAACCTGCTTTATTGTTGATCGAACCGAGGGCGTAGAGGTCAAATATCTTTACGGCCTCATGGGTTGCCGCGGTGGCGGAACTGGTCGTCTTATCTTCCGCGATGTGAAAGTACCTAAGGAAAATGTGGTGGGAAAGATTCAGGGCGCCTACGCTGTCTTCAATACGATGATGATACCGGAGCGCTTGGGAACTGCGGCCATGACCATTGGCGCTGCCCGGCCGGCTCTTGATATCGCCACAAACTATACATCAAAACGCAAAGCGTTCGGTCAAACAATTAATCAGTTTGAAGGTGTAAGTTTTCAAATTGCTGAAGCAGTAATGCTGCTCGATGCCGCGCGGGCAATGGCCTATGTTACGGCTCGAGCGGTGGATGCAGGAGCGGATATGAACCGCGTACGGCGAATGGTATCGGAGAGCAAAAAATTTATTACCGAATCATGTCAGAAGGTAGTCCATAATTCCATGCAGGTAATGGGCGGCATTGCCTATACCAACGTTTTTCCCGTTGAGCGCATATACCGCGATATTCGTCTGGCCTCAATCTGGACAGGCACCAGTGAAGTCATGTCCATGATCACAGCTCATGAATGGTACCGTGAATATTTCGCGCAAAAAGCAAAGCAAACGACCCGCGACTATGAGCTTGACGCTCAGGAAGCAAGTGAAGAAGAAAAAATTTATGACGATGAAGACATGTGGAAAAAAGGATGGTAGTGAGACTCCGATTTCAGGAGTGAAGCGAACTGAAATCGGCAAGTCGAACTATCTCCGAAGCGAAGCGTAGGGGGTAGTGAGGCTCAAACTTCAAAAGCGCAGTAACCTAAAGGTCATCTGCGACGCATTGAAGTTTGCAAGCCGAATTATCCAGCAATAAAGTTATTAATTGTTTGACCAAATACATTCATTCTATTATAGTATATATGACTGCTGATGACGAGCAGTTGAATTTAATCAAAATATCTAAAGGGAGGACTAATTATGGGTAAGTCACAGGACGCAAAAAAAGACGCGAAGAAAAAGCCGGCGAAATCGGCAAAAGAAAAGAAAGATGCAAAGAAGTTGAAAAAAGCAGGTAAAGCGGCGTTATAGTGAGACCCAAGCTTTAGAAATCGAAGATGACCTGTAGGTTACGAAGTGCGCTGAAGCTTGCTGGACGAACTATCCCCGAAGCGAAGCGTAGGGGGTTGATGAAACCCGAGCTTTAGAAGCTAAGTGTGCTGACAACCGGATTGCATTTTCACAGATTATTGGAAGTGGAGTTTTTATGAAGGTTAAATTTCTTGGAGCGGCAAGAGCCGTTACAGGGTCCTGTTTTATTATTGAAACGGATAAGGCCAGATTTGCTGTTGATTGCGGCATGCACCAGGGATCGGCTGAAATTGAAAAGCGCAACAGGGATACCGGCGTGTATGACCCGGAGCATATTGATTTTTTTCTGATTACCCACGCGCATATTGATCATTCGGGATTGTTGCCACGGATGGTGCAGAATGGTTTTCGCGGCCCTGTCTATACGACAGAACCGACAGGTGATCTGGTAAAAATATTGCTGCTCGATAGCGCTCATATTCAGGAAGTAGAGGCCGGTTGGAAAATAAAACAAATGCAGCGAAGCGGTGCAAGCCAGGATGTTAAGCCTCTTTATACGATAAAAGATGCCGAGGCCATCGCTCCGTTAATTAAAACCAAAACTTACGAAAGTGTCTTTAGCCCTGCCGATGGAATAAAAGCAAATTTCCGCGATGCCGGCCATATTTTGGGAGCGGCCATACTGGAATTGTTTATCGAAGAAAACGGCACAACAACAAAGTTGGTTTTCTCGGGCGATATTGGCCGTCGCCATCAGTTGTTAATGGAGGATCCCAGCGCAGTTGCCGATGCGGACTTCCTTTTTATGGAATCAACTTATGGAGACCGCAATCATAAAGGCGAAGAGGATAGTTTGAATGAATTGGCGGAAGCGATCAGTTATAGTTATAAAAACGGCGAAAAAGTCATTATACCGGCGTTTGCCGTAGAGCGAACGCAGGAGATTCTTTATTCACTGCATCTTTTGTCCATGTCCGGAAAGTTGCCTAAAGATTTACCGGTTTTTCTCGATAGCCCCCTGGCAATTAAGGCGACAGAAATATTCCGCCGCTACCGCTCCTATCTTGATTCCGAAACACAAGACCTTTTGAAAAAGGGCGAAGATCCTTTGGAGCTGCCGCAACTGAAATTTTCTTCCACAACAGCAGAGTCCATGGAAATTAATGAGATGAAAGGCCCGGCGATAGTAATTTCCGCAAGCGGCATGGCTAACGCGGGCAGAATTAAGCATCATCTGAAACATAATTTATGGCGACCGGGCGCCAGCATTGTTTTCGTCGGTTTTCAGGCAGCGGGAACTCCCGGGCGCAGGATAGTGGATGGCGCGAAAACAATTCGTTTTTTTGGCGAAGACATCAGCGTAAAGGCAAAAGTGTTCACAATTGGCGGTTTTTCCGCGCATGCGGGTCAGGATCAGTTGCTGGAATGGGTTACAAATTTTCAGAACAAGAAAATGCAGATATTTTTAGTTCATGGTGAAATTTCCGCGCAGGATCAACTGGCTTCTTTAATTAGGGGAAAACTTGGTTTTGCTGTGACAATACCGCAATATCTGGAAGAAATAAATCTACAGCCGGGCGCGCCGGTGCAGGAAGTTAAAAAACCGGCGGCGACAGAACCGAAAATCAGTTGGGAATTGCTTTTAGACGATCTGGGATCAAAAATATCCCGTCTTGCCGCCCAGCAGGAAAAATTAAAGTCATTACCCGCAAGCAGGCAAATTGAAATCATAAATTTACTGCTGGAGGCCAATCAAAGGATCAATGACATCAAGTCCGATTCTTAGCCCGTCTTTAAGAATTGCAGAATCTGGGATTAATTATCTTTTTTCTCATTCTCGACGTGGTTTTTATCCTCAAGAACATAACGCACGCTGAGCGCCAGATCCGGACGCAGGGAATTATAAACGGAACAATATTTGTTCCGCGACAATTCAATGGCGCGCTCTATCTTAACTGGTTCCAGGTTTGTTCCGGCAATGTACAAAACCATTTCCACCGCCTTGTAGTACTGTGGCGGTGTCGGGTTCCTCTCCCCTTCTATCTCAATCCGGAAACTGGCCGGCGTGATCCGCATCTTTGCCAGGATGGACACAACGTCAATCCCCATGCAACCGGCAAGGCTCAGAAGAAGAGCTTCCGTTGGTTTACATCCCCACTGGGACTGGGCATCGAATTCAATCTCGTAGCCCTGAGGTGTGGAGCCGGTGAACAAAAGATCCCGCTTCCAGGCCAGAGTTGTCTTTACCGTTGGAGTGATATTGTGCTTATACCCAACGAGGGACTCGTTCAGATCGTGATCTTTATCATCCGCCATCTTAATCTCCTGTTTGCTTTGAAATTACATTATTGTTCTGCGTCCGTTGTATCTTTCCTTATCATAATACTTTTCTACGTCCACCAATTTTAATTTATTGATAATTTCTTTAAGTGGTGCGCCGGTAATTTCTCCGCGTACTAAACTAACCATGCGTCCAAAATCTTCATTAATAATCATGTCCACAGCGGCAATTCCAAACCATCTGGCCATCAGGCGATCCCTGGCTGAAGGTGTTCCACCGCGCTGGAGATGGCTCAGGATTATATGGCGTGATTCAAATCCTGTTTTGTTTTGAATTTCAGTGGCGACGTAACTGGCAATTCCACCGATTGATTCATGTCCGAAATCGTCAACTTTAATATCCTTGATGAATTCCTGCCCTCCCGCGGGTTTGGCCGCTTCGGCAACCACAATGATGGAATAGTTGATTTCACGGCCATGACGCTGCCGCAAGAGCTCACATACGCGCTCTATATCAAATGGATGTTCCGGTATCAGGATGATATACGCCCCGCTGCATTCTCCACCGTGAAGCGCAAGCCAGCCGGCATGGCGCCCCATCGTTTCCACAACGAAAATACGTCCATGCGATCCGGCGGTTGTTCTCAGGCGGTCAATTTCTTCCATGATGACGTTAATTGCGGTGTCAAAGCCCAGTGAATACTCGGTTCCTGTAAGATCGTTGTCTATAGTCTTGGGAATGCCCACTGTTTTGATGCCCATCTTATGCAATTTATAGGCGACGCCCAGTGTATCTTCACCACCAATGGCAACAAGCACATCAATTCCCAATTTTTTTATGTTGTCAATTAGTTTTGCCGAACGGTCATTTTTGGGATTAAACGGATTTGTTCGTGATGTTCCCAGATTTGTTCCGCCATAACGATCCCATGTACGGACGGTCTCTTCGTCTAGATGCTTGATATATTTCTCACAACTTTTCGGATCGTCGGGATCAACCTCGATGATGCCCTTCCAACCCTGGGTGATGCCAAGAACTTCAAATGAAATAGAGCGGTTTGCCGCTATTCTTGGGTCAAGCGCACTTTTCGTTACCCATTTGATTGCGCCATTGAGCCCCGGACAGTCTCCCCCGCCTGTTAATATGGCAATTTTCATTTTCATAATTTTCTTCCTCCCCGCGTTGTATGTCTGTTAAAAGGAGTTAAGTTTAAGTTGCACAATATTAATTAATTTTAATTTAACATGGAAGTTATTGATTATCAATAAATCTTGACAGGTAGCAAAATAATTCTTGACAAAAGGTTCCCATTGCTTTAATTACTACCAATATAGTAGTAATTATAAACGAGCGAGCAGGACATGAAATTATCAACAAGATCAAGATACGGATTGCGCATGATGACCGATCTGGCAGACAATTTCGGGACTAATCCCGTTTTTTTAAAGGACATTGCCAAAAGAGAGGACATTTCAGAAAAGTATTTAAGCTTGATTGTTATCCCTTTGCGCCAGGCCGGATTAATTCAATCCACACGCGGGGCACATGGCGGCTACAGCCTCACTCGAGTTCCGGATAGAATTAACGCGCTGGAAATATACGATGCGCTGGAAGCCGAAAGTTGTCTGGTGGATTGTGTCCAGAATCCCGGCGAATGTTCACGATCAAGTGTTTGCCCGACTCGAGATGTATGGTCGATGCTGGGAGAAAAGATCAGGGAAACACTCGCCGCAGTTACTTTAGCTGAATTGGTCAAAGTGAGAAGAGAAAAAGCTAAAAATAATCTAATGAGCGATATATGATGAAGAAAAAAGTTATGGTGGCGGTAAGTGGCGGTGTTGATTCGTCCGTGGCTGCGTTGCTGCTCAAAGAGGCGGGATATGACGTAACGGGAGTTACCATGTGCCTCGGAATCAAGGAAGATGGTGAGGGCAGCCGCTGCTGCGGTCTTGATGCTATTGACGATGCCAAACATGTCTGCGATCAATTGCATATTCCACATTTTGTTTTTGATTATGCAAGTGAGATGGAAGAGCGGATAATCAATAAGTTTGTCGCGGAATACTCAAGAGGCCGGACACCGAATCCCTGTATTGATTGCAACCGCTACTTAAAATTCGGATCGCTTTTAGCTAGGGCAAAAATTATGGGGTTTGATTATCTGGCAACCGGCCACTATGCCGGGATTGAGAAGCAGCAGGACACTTGGCATTTACTGCGTCCAAAAGACAAAGTTAAAGATCAGACATATTTTCTGTATCCGATAAAAGCGGAAGATTTAGCCTCTATCCTTTTCCCTTTGGGCTCTTTCAGTAAAGACGAAGTTCGATTACTGGCTAAAAAAGCCGGCCTGCATGTTGCGCAAAAGGCGGAAAGCCAGGATATTTGCTTTGTCACGCAAGGCGACTATCGTCAATTCCTTGAGGGGAAAAACGTAGTTACCGTAGGTGGCGATATTGTTGATATGGCAGGCAATGTTTTAGGAAAACATAAGGGAATTATTTATTACACCATTGGCCAGCGCGGCGGTTTGGGTATCAGCGCAAAGACACCACTTTATGTAGTGGAAATTGACGTGCTTAAAAACAGAGTTGTCGTTGGTCAGAAAAAAGATTTGTATTCAATTGGGTTGATAGCCGGTGATGTAAATATTCTGAAAGATGACCTGCCAGCAGAAATGGAAGCCAAGATTCGCTACCGGAAAAAGCCAGCGCGTTGCGTGGTGAAAAAAGAGGGCAATAAGTTAAGGGTTATATTTAAAGAAGCGCAGGAATCGATTACGCCCGGGCAGGCGGTTGTTTTTTATGAAGGGAACGAAGTTTTGGGCGGTGGAGTAATTGAAGCTGTCATTGCGATGAGTCAATCGGGAGAAGAAGCAATCCCTCGATAGCATGAGATCGCCACGGCTCCTGAGAGCAGCCTCGCGATAACAGTACTGGATAGTAATTGAGAAAGTTATTAATAATTTAATGGAGGAATGAGCAAATATGAGCAAAATAGATAAAAAGTTAAGCATTGATACTTTAGTTTTACATGGCGGTCAGGAAGCTGATCCGACAACAGGATCAAGAGCTGTTCCTATTTATCAGACGACATCCTATCAGTTCAAGGATACCGATCACGCGGCAAGTCTTTTCGGCCTAAAGGAATTTGGCAATATTTATACGCGGTTGATGAACCCGACAACGGATGTGCTGGAAAAAAGAATTGCCCTGCTGGAAGGCGGAGTAGGTGCGCTGGCGGTTGCCAGCGGCCAATCGGCAATAACTCTGGCGCTTTTAAATATCGTTCAGGCAGGTGACGAGATAGTCTCTGCGGATAATCTTTATGGCGGAACATACAACCTGTTCCACTATACATTTCCGCGTCTCGGTATTAAAGTCAACTTTGTAAAATCCAATGATTTGCAGGCACTGGATAAAGCGATTACGCCAAAGACCAAAGCTGTCTATGCTGAATCGATTGGCAACCCAAAGCCCGATGTGGCTGATCTCGAAGGAATTGCCGCCGTTGCTCATAAGCACGGCATACCTTTTGTGCTAGACAATACTGTTTCACCATATATCCTGAGGCCTATTGATTTTGGCGTTGATATTGTCGTTTATTCAGCAACAAAATTTATCGGCGGACACGGCACGTCGTTGGGCGGTCTGATTGTTGATTCCGGAAAATTCGATTGGACAAAAGGGAAATTTCCATTGATTGCTGATTCGGATCCTAGTTATCATGGCCTGAATTTTGTGGAAGCCTTAAAACCCAATGGCAATATAGCTTATATAATTAAAGCGAGAGTTGTCCTTTTGCGCGATCTGGGGCCGGCGTTATCTCCGTTTAATTCATTCTTGTTTCTGCAGGGATTGGAAACATTGCATTTGCGTATGCCTCGCCATTCCGGCAATGCGCTGGCGGTAGCGCATTATCTGGAGATAAGTCCGAAAGTGAGTTGGGTAAATTATCCGGGTTTGGCCGCAAGCCCCGAGAAGACAAGAGCGGGCAAATATCTGAAAAAAGGCGCAGGCGCCATTATTGGCTTTGGCATCAAAGGCGGCGCGGAAGCGGGGAAAAAGTTTATTAATTCGCTGCAACTGATCTCGCATTTAGCAAACGTCGGTGATGCAAAATCTCTAGCGATTCATCCGGCGACAACCACACATCAGCAGTTGTCAGCAGCAGAGCAGTTGGCAACAGGCGTAACACCGGACTTCATCCGTCTTTCCATCGGCATTGAACATATTGACGATATACTGGCGGACATTGAACAGGCGTTGGAGCAGACATGAAATATGAGCTGTCATTGACAAACAAGGATTACGACACAGTCTCTAGAAGGACGAGGGGATAAGGAAGGAGAAAAAAGTATGAAAAAAATATATTCGGATAATTCGCAGTCCATCGGTAATACGCCGCTGGTGAAACTAAATCATTTAACCCAAGGCGCCAAAGCAACGGTGCTTGCCAAGATTGAAGGGCGCAATCCCGCTTATTCTGTCAAGTGCCGCATCGGCGCCGCGATGATCTGGGATGCCGAAAAGAAGGGTTTGCTCAAACCGGGCGTGGAAATAATTGAGCCAACAAGTGGCAATACCGGAATTGGTCTGGCTTATGTGGCGGCGGCGCGGGGATATAAGCTGACGCTGACCATGCCGGAAACCATGAGCATTGAACGCCGGAGGGTGCTTGCGGCATTTGGCGCAACCCTTATCTTGACCCCGGGTTTGGACGGGATGAAAGGGGCAATCAATAAGGCTGAAGTGATTGCCGCATCCGATCCTAAAAAATACTTCCTGCCCCAGCAGTTTAAAAATCCGGCCAATCCGGCAATTCATGAGAAAACTACAGGCCCCGAAATTTGGGATGATACTGACGGTACAATTGATGTTCTTGTTTCCGGAGTTGGCACCGGCGGAACGATTACCGGAGTATCACGTTATATTAAAAAGAAAAAAAATATTATCTCGGTCGCAGTGGAACCGAAGGAAAGCCCTATTATAACTCAAAAGTTGGCAGGTCAGGAGCTCAAGCCGGGGCCGCATAAAATTCAGGGAATTGGCGCAGGCTTTATTCCGGATACTCTTGATTTGTCCATGGTTGATCGTATTGAATTAGTAGATAGCGCGGAGGCTGTGGATTTTGCCCGAAAATTGGCCAGGGAGGAAGGAATGCTTGTGGGCATTTCCAGTGGCGCGGCCTGTGCTGTGGCGGTAAGACTGGCAAAACTAAACGAATTCAAGGATAAAAATATTGTTGTAATTTTCCCCGATGCCGGAGAGCGTTACCTTTCAACCGTAATATTTGAAGGGATAGGCGCTTAGGAACAAGGGAATAGCATTTGAAACGGGTGGTGTTACGGCGATAGCGTAAAGTAGAACGTAGTCCCTTTTCCAGGTTTGCTTTCCGCCCAGATTTCACCGCCGTGGCGATCGACGATCCTCTGGACTTTGGCGAGCCCAAGCCCGGCGATAGGTAATCCTGTGCATGGATCAACACGATTGAATGTGCTGAATAATTTGTGCGCCTGCGCCAAGTCAAAACCAATGCCATTATCCCGGATAAATAGAGCTGGTTTCAGATCTTTCAACGTTGTACCGAATTTGATTACTGCACGGTCCTTCGAAGCGGTGAATTTCCAGGCATTGTCAATCAAACTCTCCAGAACAATCTTTAGCAGAAGCTCATCACATCCGATGACGACGTCCTTTTCGATGGTTATAGCTACTTCCCTTTCGGGATATTTTTGTTTAAAATCATCCATAATTTCCCGGACAATCTTGCTCACATCAACAGATTGACGGCTAGTCTCGCTTCGGTTCAAATGCGATAGTTTCCGCATGTCACTGATCAGTTGCCCCATGCGTGTTGTTTCTTTATATATCTGTTCCAGATAATTTTTTTCTGCGTCATCCATTTTTTCAGGATCTTTTTCTTTCAGCGTATCGCATAATTTTTCAATGTTTTGCAGAGGCGTCAACAAAGCGTGAGATATAGAATAACTGAATGCCTCCAGCTGCCGGTTTACAGCTTCCAGATTACCGGTACGCTCTAAAATACGCCTCTCCAGCTTTCCATCGTATATGCTGATATCCTGCTTAGCTTGTTGACGAGTCATTATATAATGGCCATGGACAGTAGATATCTTGCCATCGGCATGAAGAATTGGAACTTTCAAAATTGCCGAATTTTCATTTTTCGCTGCTATACTGATTCGATCAAGAGTTTCCTTTTTTGAATTTTCCGGCAAAAACAGATCAATTTTCTTTCCCAGAACTTCCTCTCTTGACCAACCTGTAGTCTCTTCAAACGCGCGGCCGACCCGGACAACGGTTAAGCTGTGATCCCATGCAATTAAGGGAGGATTTGTATGGCTGACCCGGCTCTCCATATTATATTGTACTTCCCGCTCAATATTTTTACTTTCAAGAAGTTTTATCTCTGAGAGCATTTGTTCATGGCTGTTTTTAAACACAATAGTATTTCTGAAATATATAAGACTAAGGCTAAGTATGATAAATAACAAAGCTAAAATTATTATTATTGTTACAGGGTTACCTGTTTTCTGCAAACTAAGATTGCCTTGGATATCCCGCTGTACAATAACCAGCCAGCCTGTTGTTTCTAATTCGGCAAAGGACAGATAATTAGCATCCTGATTAGTTTCTTGATTTTTAATTTCAATCTGCTTTTTGTTTTCCGTCAATGCTTTTTTAATAACTGGAAATAACGAATAACCTGTTACTTGTTTCTGCAATAAGGATTTACTGTCAAAAAGGATATTGCCGGTCTGATCGATTACATAAATAGTAGTATTCTGGTTAAGCGATGCCGGCTTTAAAAGGTCGGCAATAAACCCCAATTTCTCGTACACTGCCAATATACCGATTGGATCTGCTTTTTCATCAAAAACAGGAACGGAAAATGATACAGCCAAAGGATTATCAGCGGTCATAATTTGAAAGATACCGGAAATATGAGGCTTCCATTTTACGGTTACTTCTTTATACCAATCACGGTAAGAAATGCTATATCCAACAGGAGAGACTGGGAAATTTGACCAGAGCATGCCTCTTTTATCCGAGATAAGCGCCATGTTAAAATTACGATCTTTCTCTAGCAAAGCAAGTTGGCTGCGTGTCTCAGCAACATCCTTCTTTTTTACCGCATCGATAAATGATTGTTTTTGGGCATAAAAAGTAAGAGATTCCAGGATTTTGTTGTTGTGATCCTGAATAGTGCGAGCAATCAAAGCAGCGCTGGCTTTATCGGCAGACAGTAGATTTGCTCCAGTGTTTATATATTGTTTGCCAACAATATAAATTGAAATACTTGCGATAAAGACAAATACCCCAAGGATGCTGATTTTGATCGATTTTGGCTTTACTAACCAATTCCTGAAAGAGGATGAATTATTATTGACTTTTTCGAATGTCATGAATTTTAACTACATGCTATTACAGAATTAATCAAGCTTTTTTTGTGTTTTTTATCTATAAAATGAAAGATAATGAAAATAATCAGCCGATAATTATTGATTGTTGTGCCCGAATTGCATAATACCAAGTTGCTTTCAAAACCCCTCTGTGAGGGATAGTCCCGATAGCCTTTGGCTACGGGATCAATTCAACTAACAGATATTTCTTCACTGCGTTTAAAATATCTGAGTTTCATTGATTCGGCCAACCAGTTTCAGATTATGAAACTGGGGTCTCACTAAATAAAATATGAATTTTGAAAGCTTACTTGGTATTATGCCCGGTAAATCAACCGTTGAATATTTGATAGCTACTTGGTATAAAATGAAATTTCAAGAGGAGTAAAATATATGCAGATAAACGCAACGCGTGTCTATGAGTCCATAACAGCAATTCGAAAGCAGGCGCCGGTCGTTCACAATATTACTAATTACGTGGTGATGAACAGCACAGCAAACGCTCTGCTCGCCATCGGGGCATCTCCGGTAATGGCTCATGCCGAGGAAGAAGTCGAAGAAATGGTTGCCATCGCACAATCCCTGGTGATTAATATAGGCACTCTTAGCGAATACTGGGTGGCCTCGATGTTTAAAGCTTTGCTTCAAGCCCGCAAAAGAAGGATTCCCGTTATTTTTGATCCGGTAGGCGCCGGCGCCACGGCTTATCGGACAAGGACGGCAAGGGAACTCATTGAAAGAGGGCAGCCGACAATAATTAGGGGAAATGCCTCCGAAATAATGGTTCTTACTGATGATCGGTACAAAACCAAAGGTGTGGATAGCACCGCTGATCCTGATGCCGCAATTGCCCCGGCGCAGAAGTTGGCCCAAACGCACAAATGCGTGGTTTGTATCAGTGGCGCGACAGATTACATTATCGACAGTGAAAATATTCTAAAAATAAAAAACGGTCATTCTCTGATGACAAAAGTTACAGGCCTGGGCTGCACGGCATCGGCGCTCTGCGGTGCTTTTGCCGCTGTGGAAGCATTACCCTTTGCGGCAACGGCAAAGGCTATGGCAGTAATGGGCATAGCAGGAGAAATGGCCGTCGAAAAATCAGCAGGTCCAGGTAGTCTGCAGGTAAATTTTTTGGATGTTCTATATTTGTTAACGGAAGATGATATTGCCAGGCGCTTAAAGATTGGGGAATGAATATGCGCGGTGTCTATTTGGTGACCGATCGTGGCTTATGCCGTAATAGAACGCTTGCAGATGTAGTTCTGCAGGCGGTGCAAGGCGGTGTTGCCTATGTGCAACTGCGGGAGAAAGACATTTCCACGCGCCTTTTTGTCGAAGAAGCAATCGCCATTAAGAAAATTCTCAAACCCCACAGCGTGCCATTGATTATAAACGACCGGATTGATGTAGCGCTGGCCTGCGATGCTGAAGGTGTGCATATCGGCCAGGATGACATGCCTTATACGATTGCCCGCAAGCTGATGGGCACAAAAGCCATCATCGGATTATCTGTGGAAGATTGGAAAGACGTTGAGGAGTGTCAGAAACTTGATGTTGATTATATCGGAGTCAGTCCGATTTTTACCACACCGACAAAAACTGATACCAAAGGCGCCTGGGGACTTGATGGGCTGGCGAAAATCAAAACTTTCAGCCGCCATCCGCTTGTGGCCATCGGCGGGATTAGTGAGGCTAATGCCACAGATGTCATTGCTGCCGGCGCCGATTGCATTGCCGTTGTCTCAGCCATTTGCGCCGCTTCGGATCCTGCTGCGGCAGCACTTAATCTCAAGAACATAATCGATGCTATTCATAATTAAAAATGTTATAATTCTTTAACACGACAGCGCTTGACAAAACGGGACATCGTAATTACTACTTAATCAATAGGAATTATTCCTATTGATAACTATGGAGGAAATAAATGAAAAGAATACTTGCAATTTTAGCTGTGGTGGCTTTTCTGATGACTTGTGGGTTGGCCTTGGCAAAAGATTATGAACTTACCAAGAAGGCCGGGGATTACAACGTCCAAATCAAGATTGATAAAAATCCTCCGGTAACAGGCATCAACAAAATGACTGTGGCGATCAAAGATGCCAAGGGAATTGCAGTTACTGATGCCATGGTCGCCATTGATTACGGCATGCCCGCGATGCCCGGCATGGGGGCAATGAATTACAAAACCGGTACCTCCGTCAAAGGAGATATCTATCAGGCCACGATTAATTTTTCCATGTCCGGCCCCTGGTTTATTAACATTAAAATAACCCGCGCCGGTAAAACACAAACGGTAAAACTGAATGTCGATATCAAGTAGTTTGCTAAAAAAATGGCTACTACTTTTAAGCTTCTTTTTCCTGGCGGCATCTTATGGCAATGATGATCCGGTGCTTACCTCTTTGATTGACGAAGCGCTGAAGAACAGTCCGGAGATTCAGGCATCATTTTCCCGGATAGAGGCGGCACGCCTGCGGATTCCTCAGGCAGGAAGCCTACCCGATCCGCAGTTTTCATTCGGTTATCAAAACGAAAGTTTTGACCGTTACACCTATGGCGAGATGTCCGGTTCTCAGTGGATGTTTTCGGCATCCCAGCAGTTTTACTTTCCGGGGAAACGGGCACTGAAAGAAGAAATGGTTAAGCTTGATGTTGAAAGCCTTACGGCAATGCATGATCTGCTCAAGCTCAAAACTGTGGCGCGGGTAAAAGAACTCTATTATGATCTTTTTCTTGCTTATAAAAATATTGATCTCATTTCCGGCAAGCGGGAGTTACTTATTCGCGTTGAAGAATTGACGCTGGCTCGCTATGCTACCGGCAAGGCGATGCAACAGGATGTCCTCATGGCGCAGACGGAAAAGTATATGCTGCTGGAAAAAGAGGAAATGCTCAAGCAAAAGGTTCTGTCGCTTGCGGCAATGCTAGGAGCCGCTATTGGCAGGCATAGTGGGCAAGTGGAAAGACCCAATGAACCTAAATACCTTCCATACCCGCTGGAAATTGACGCGGCTTTGGATTTGGTTCTGAAAAATTCCCCCGAAATAAGATCACGAGGCAAGATGATTGATGCCGCGGATACCAGGCTGAAGATGGCACAGAGAGAATATTTTCCGGATTTCACTATCGGCGGAGGATACTACAATCGTTCTGGTGACTTTAAGGATATGTGGGCAGCTACGGTGACCTTTAATATACCTCTATACTTTTATTCCAAACAGTGGCCGGCAACGCAGGAAGCAAAGGCCAATATCAGTCAGGCAAAACAGGAGCTCGAAGCCGTAAAGCTTATGATCGTAGCGGCGTTGCGGGATAATTATTCCATGCTCCGATCGTCAGAAAAACTAATGGCTATTTATAAAAATGGTTTGATCCCCCAAAATAGCCAGTATATTGAACAGGCGCTTACCGGCTACGCTACAGGCAAAACGGAAGCAGTGACTATTATTTCCCGGGTGAAAACACTGCTCGATTACGAATTCCTGTATTGGTCCCAATTTGTGGAAAGAGAAAAAGCTATCATTCGATTGCAAGCCATTACTGAAGGATTAACGGCGGGAGACGAGAAATAATGAAAAGACAAAATCAAATAATGACGTTGTATTGCCTGACGATTTCCGCATGTTCACTAATCTTCTTCACTTTACCTGCGTTTGCGCAGGATTCTTCCGGGCATGCGACGCAATCGAGTGCCGCCGCTCTACCTGCAAAAGCGCGGGTAGTTGAGTCTGCTCAAGACGTTCCTCAAGTGGAAATCTCTCCTGAACAGCAAAAGCTCATTGGCGTGAAGACGGTTAAAGTCGCGCTAAGGCCACTGCAGAAGGTTATTCGGACGGTAGGAAGAATTGAAGCGGATGAAGGCAGGCAGGCAACTATAAATTCAAAAGTTGAAGGCTGGATAGAAAAACTCTATGTGGAAACAACAGGCAGCCATGTTCAGAAAGGACAGCCGCTGGCAGAAATTTACAGCCCGGAGTTGGTGGCAACACAGCAGGAATTTCTTACGGCTTTGAAGTGGAAAAAAGAATTGGCCGCTGCAAAAATTGAAATTAAGCAGGGTGGCAGCCCGGAGTTAAGCCTAATGCTTACCAAAGACGCGGAGGCTATTCTTATGGCATCCCGGCAGCGCCTGCTTTTGTGGGATGTTTCCGAAGGGCAGATAAAAAGTATTGAGGAATCGGGAAAAACTATCAGAACATTGACGCTGTACAGTCCGGCAAGTGGCTTCATTACGCAGAAAATGGCAGTTGCCGGAATGAAGGTTATGCCCGGTGAAAAACTCTTTGATGTGGCCGATCTGTCCAAACTCTGGGTTATTGCCGATATTTATGAAGCCGAATTAGCGCTGATTAAAGTTGGTGATAAGGCGGCAATAACGCTTGCCTACCTTCCCGGCAGGGAAATATCTTCACAAATTGATTATATCTATCCCAGCATCACGGCAGAGACCCGCGCGGTTAAAGTACGATTAAAGCTAAGCAACCACAACAACCAGTTAAAACCGCAGATGTTCACCAATGTTGAAATCAAGATTAATCTCGGTAAAAAGTTAATGATCCCGGAATCCGCCGTGATTGATACGGGGAAGTCAATGGTGTCTTACGTGGATTTAGGAAACGGCGCTTTTGAGCCTCGGGAAATAAAGGCAGGGCTGAGGACTGATGGCTACATCGAAGTGCTGCGCGGGCTTATGCCCGGTGAAAAGGTTGTCTCTGCCGCAAATTTCCTTGTTGATTCGGAGGCTCAAATGAAGGGGATAAAACCACTTCCTTCAAAGAAACTTCCCTGAATAATTCCCCTCTTTTTACGCTTGCCCTTCAGGGCAAAAGAGGGGTTAGTGGAGATTTTATTGGGGGAAAAGGCTTCAATGTTTTCATAATGAGAGAAGACCGGCATGATTGAAAAAATTATTGAATTCAGCGCCCGCAATAAATTTATCGTCTTCCTCATTTTATTTTTCGCTGTGGTGTGGGGATTATGGACGCTGAAGAACACTCCCCTCGATGCCATCCCCGATTTGAGCGACACACAGGTTATCATTTATACCGAATGGGCTGGGCGCAGCCCCGATCTGGTGGAAGACCAGATCACTTATCCGATCACCTCCACGTTACTTGCCGCGCCGAAAGTCCAGGCGGTGCGCGGTTTTTCATTCTTAGGCAGTTCTTTCATCTATGTAATTTTCGAAGAGGGGACAAATATCTACTGGGCCAGAAGCCGCATTCTGGAATATCTCCAGGCAGTCAAAAACAAAATACCTGCCGATGTTAATCCGGTTTTGGGTCCCGATGCCACAAGCCTTGGCTGGGGATTCTCTTACGCGCTTGTTGATGAAACAGGCGGGCTTGATCTGGCGCAACTTCGATCTGTGCAGGACTATACAATTAAGCTTGCGTTGGAGAGTGTGCCGGGTGTTTCACAAGTGGCCAGCATCGGCGGCTTTGTCAATCAGTATCAGATAACTGTCGAGCCTAATCGCCTGTCTGCTTATAATCTGCCGATTACCAAAGTAATTGAAGCAGTTCGCAAAAGCAATCGTGATGTCGAGGGAAGAGTTCTGGATTTTTCCGGCACGGAATACATGGTGCGGGGGCGCGGCTATATCAAGAATGTCAGCGATCTGGAAAATATTGCCGTAGGCGCAAGCGCGGGGGGAACGCCGATTTATTTGAAAGACATTGCCCGCGTGCAGCTGGGTCCCGAAATCCGCCGTGGCGTTGCTGATCTCGATGGCAAGGGGGAGGTAGCCGGCGGTATTGTGATTGTCCGGTTTGGCGAAAACGTTCTTAACGTAATTGAACGAGTCAAAGATAAAATCAAGAATGATATTGCCCCCAGCCTGCCTAAAGGCGTGAAGATTGTCACCACCTATGACCGCTCTGATCTGATCAACCGTTCCATTTCTACGCTCAGGGATGAAATTATCAAACTGATTATTGCCGTGAGCATTGTCTGCCTGATCTTCCTGTTTCACCTGCCCAGCGCCCTGGTTGTGATTGTTACACTGCCCATTGCTATCATCATATCTTTTATCTGCATGTACTATCTGGGTGTTACATCAAACATCATGAGCTTAAGCGGCATTGCCATTGCGATAGGCGCGATGGTGGATGCCTCAATCATTATGGTGGAGGCCGCCCATAAGAAACTCGAGGAGTGGGAGCAAAAGGGCAGCCCCGGTAGCAGGACAGATGTGATAATCTCCGCCGCACGGGAGGTTGGCCCATCTCTTTTCTTTTCACTTCTAGTCATTACCGTAGGCTTTCTGCCGGTATTCACTCTGCAGGCTCAGGCGGGGCGATTGTTTAAGCCGCTGGCCTATACCAAAACATTTGCCATGCTCTTTTCCTCCTTTCTGGCAATCACTCTGACACCGGTGCTGATGACTTTATTTATCCGGGGGAAAATTCTGCCGGAGGATAAAAATCCCATCATTGTTTTCCTGGGGAAACTCTACAAGCCCCGGGTTGCCTTTTCCCTGAAATACCCGAAAACGGTCATTGCCGCCGCATTATTATTAGTGGCATTGACCGTGTATCCAATCGTGAAACTGGGATCGGAATTCATGCCGCCTCTTTACGAGGGTTCTCTTTTCTATATGCCGGTGACCATGCCGGGATTGTCGATTACAGAGGCCGGCCGATTGCTGCAAATGCAGGATGAAATATTAATGAAGATTCCGGAAGTTGCCCAGGTATTCGGCAAAGCCGGACGTGCCGAAACGGCAACAGATCCCGCGCCGCTGGAGATGTTTGAAACAGTCATCAATCTGAAACCGGAAAGTCAGTGGCGTCCCGGAATGACCAACGAGAAGCTAAAAGATGAAATGAACGACGCGCTTAATATTCCCGGTGTGGCCAATTCCTTTACCATGCCGATTAAAGCGCGCATTGACATGCTGGCCACCGGTATTCGCACACCGGTGGGAATCAAAATCCTCGGGCCGAATCTGGAAGAAATTGAAAAGATCGGGATAAATCTGGAGCAGCATTTGCGGGATATCCCCGGCACGCGCAGCGTTTATGCCGAAAGAGTGGCCACAGGTTACTTTCTGGATATCGTCATTAACCGTGAAAGCATTGCCCGTTACGGCCTGGCGATAGATGATGTCAACGAAGTGATTCAAACAGCGATTGGCGGCATGAATCTGACAACGACGGTTGAAGGCAGGGCGCGCTATCCTGTCAACATCCGCTATCCGCGGGAATTGCGCAATGACGTGGATAAATTGAAACGAATCCTTGTGCCGGTGATGACAGCGGCTCGCGGCACTGTTCCCGCTGTAGCGGGCATGACGCCTGCAAATAGCATCCTGCAAGTGCCGCTGGGCGAGCTTGCTGATTTCCAAATTCTGCGAGGACCAACGGCAATTAAAAGTGAAGAAGGCCTTTTGACCGCTTATGTTTATATCGATATTTCCGGCCGCGATGTTGGCGGCTATGTGGATGAAGCAAGGCTAAAAGCGGCCTCAGTTAAACTGCCGGAAGGCTATCGCCTTGTCTGGAGCGGTGAATACGAATACATTCTCAAAACACATGAGCGGCTGAAGGTGATCATTCCTTTTACCCTGATGATCATTTTTCTGCTTCTTTACCTGAACACAAAATCTACGGTCAAAACAATGATAGTGCTTCTTGCCGTGCCTTTTTCGCTGGTCGGCTCTTTCTGGTTTTTGTATCTGCTCAATTACAATATGAGCATTGCCGTCTGGGTGGGGATTATAGCGCTTGCCGGACTTGATGCGGAAACAGGGGTCATCATGCTTCTGTACCTGGATCTTGCCCATGACCAGTGGAAGAAAGAGGGCAGGATGAGCAATATTGAAGACTTGAAGGACGCCATTCTGCACGGGGCGGTGAAAAGGGTAAGGCCGAAGCTGATGACCGTGGGCGTTATCCTCGCCGGCCTGATTCCCATCATGTTTAGCGATGGCGCCGGCGCCGATGTGATGAAGCGGATTGCCGCACCGATGATCGGAGGTGTGATAACGTCGGAGATCCTAGAACTTACCGTGTACCCGGCCATATATCTGATTTGGAAAAGAAGGGAGCTGCCAAGGGATTAAAATGTCATCGGAGGCGTGATTAAACGTGTGGGGAATGCAACCTACTCGCGGGCGGCAGCCAGCGTCCACCTGCATACCCTGATTGGACTTCTTTCTATTATCTTAGCACCCAGCCACCGCATACTGGGAACACCTGCCCGACAAAACAGCTTGCAGGCTCGCTGCAAAGATAGGCAGCAAATTCAGCGTCCTCTCTCGCTCCAACGAGCCGACCCAGAGGGACCTCTCGTTTTAAGCGCTCCTGAAATCGAGGGTTCTCCTGCACTTCTGCGGGGAAGTACGTCGGATTGTCGACAAAGTTTTGCGCGATTGCATTCACTTGAACATTATGGACCGCAACTTCGACACCGACAGCTTGCACGTAGGCAAGCTGAGCACCACGAGCGGCGCTGTAAGTCGATGCGCGCTTCATTCCTCGCAAAGCAGATGCGCTGCCCATAACAAGAATCTTGCCTGCACGACGCTCAATCATAGCAGGCAAAACAGCCTGAAACAGCCGAGGAAGTGGATCCACCAGAGCCGCAAAGGTGTCTTGCCATTCTTTACGTGAAACTTCTGTAACCGGGGTCGAAGGCGCAGGAATTGCCAGATTGGCTACAAGAACATCGATGCGGCCAGCAGCAGATATGATAGAGGCAGGTGCGTCAGGGCTCAAGAGAGGTTCTGTGCTCGCGATTACTATGGCGCCGTGATCGGCAAATACTTTGCACAAGACCGGACCCATGAACGTATCCGCCTGGGTAACAAGCACTCTTTTATCTAGAAGTCTTTGATCAGTCATTAATACTCCTGCGAATTGAAATGATGGATTTGAACTGTCGACACTTTGTAGACAGTTCAAACTTCCTGCGATTTGCTTTTATGGCATTTTAAAAATGCTTACACCTGCCGGAGGCTGAAATTGGAAAATCTGGGGCGCAAGACCGGTGTTTATGGAAATATTTGAAAAACGTAAATTTGTAGAATTGCCGAAGGTATCGTCGAAGTTGACCTGCAAAATATAAAAAATATTTTTATCGACAGTAATTTGCAGGGTACTATAAGAGGCGCTTTTCTCCAGCGGTGTTAATACCAGCCGATAATTTTCATTTTTATCCAGGGTATTTGACTTGGCGTATTCAATGGTAAAATCATCTTTTAACTTTCCTAAACCAGTTAAAAACTTAATTAATACCTTTGATTGAAAGATATAGTCAGCATCCTGCGTGTAGGCTACTTTCTCTTGCGGTAGGTAAAGCCATACTTTTCGGGAATTAATTACCATTTTTTTGGCTTTTGGCTTTGTATAATTCCAAAGAATGTTTCGCGGATTCTTAAAAAAAACAGCGCCTTCTTCTACATCAGTTCTTTTTATCGATTTTATTGTTGTTTCCTGAATAAAATCAGCTTTGAAATCTATCGTTTGTTCATAAGTCTGTTGCAGGCGACTGACAATATCATCAATTGGGGGAAGTTCTGCCGCAGAAGACGGACACACAAAGTAACCGCAAAAAACCATCATGGCGATACAAATTTTAAAAGCAATTATTGTAAATTGCTTAAAAGCTTGAAGATTTTTTTCAACCATTTTTTTATCAAAAATATTTAGAAAAATGGACATAAATGGCATATTTTTTTCAAGAAAGTTCATATCTGATTCCTACCCCGGCTATAAGTCGCCATAATTAAAGGCTATGTATTTAAATATTTGATATTGTTACTAATTATACTTGCTCAAACCTTAAGCAATTTGGTGTAGAATCGTGTTAATCAGGCACTTGCGGGGATTATAAACATTGTTATCAACAGGCTTTTCCACAACATTGTTGAATACAAATCCAAGTGCCTGTATCCAAGGGAAAATTTCAGAAATGCCCTTATGGTGGTTATACTAATCTGAAATTTGGACACGCCATTTAAAGGGGTCATCTTTCATGCCATACTGAATTTGCAGAATTTCGTTATATAATTTTTCGGCAATTGGGCCTGTTTTCCCGCCATTGATTAAATAATCTCTGCCGCGGTAATGAATCTGACCTACCGGTGAGATAATTGCCGCCGTTCCTGAGGCAAAAGCTTCTTTAAGCTTTCCATTTTTAGATGATTCAATGACTTCGTGAATGGTTATCAGCCGCTCCACAACCTTAATTTTAAAATGCTTGGCCAGTTTAATCACCGAATTACGGGTAATTCCCGGCAGGATTGTTCCTCCCAGAGGCGGCGTAATCAGTTCATCGCCGATAACGAAAAAGATATTGCTGGTACCAACTTCTTCAATATATTTGTTTTCAATAGCGTCTAGCCATAAAACCTGAGTATATCCTTTGCTGGTCGCAATTCTGGTAGCAAAAAGGCTTGCCGCGTAGTTGATTGCAGCCTTGACGTGTCCGGTGCCGCCTTTTGTAGCGCGCACATGATCCTGCGAAACAAACATCTTGGTTGGCGAAAATCCCTGTGGATAATAAGCCCCTACCGGCCCAACCACGATAAAAAAGAGATATTCATTGGCCGGATGAACACCCAAAGCAGCTTCAGTTGCAATCATGATCGGACGGATGTATAAAGATGTTCCCTCGCCTTTGGGCACCCAGTCCTTTTCCAGAATAACCAGTTTTTGGATAGCTTCCAGAAAAATTTCCTCATCCATTAACGGCATGCAGAGCCTTTCCGCCGAAATATTCATCCTTTTAATGTTTTCCTTTGGGCGAAAAAGATAAACTTCGCCTTTTGGACCGCGGTAGGCCTTGAGACCTTCAAATATTTCCTGACCGTAATGCAGGCACATCGCCGTCGGATCAAGTTGCAATGGACGGTATGGTTCAATTAAAGCGTCGTGCCACCCCTGGCCTTCTTTATATTTAATGTTGAAAAAGTGGTCGGTCACTAACTTGCCAAAACCCAATTTGGATTCGTCTTTTGGTTTAGCCTTCATTTTTTTGGGTGTAGCTTTAATGATTTTAATTTCCATAAATTCCTCTTTGATTAAATTACCTTTAATAACGTATTTTCAACTTTTCATATCATCAAATTAAGTTGCGATCAAGGTTTCGATATTGAATTGCTTCCGCGACATGAGCAGGTTCTATATGCTCTTTAGATTCCAGATCAGCGATAGTGCGCGAGACTTTCAGTATTCGATTCATCGCCCGCGCGGAGAGCCCAAGTTTTTCTATGGCCATTTCCATCAGGGCGTGCGATTCTTCATCAATGTGGCAAAAAGATTTAATTTGTTTTTCCGTCATTCGGGCATTAACCATAACACCGCTATTACCGAAGCGCTTTTGCTGCCTCTCACGGGTGAGATTAACGCGGTTTTTTATTGTTGCGGATGATTCTCCCATTTCTTTGCCAGATAGCGCCCTATATTTAACTGAAGGCACCTCAATATGTAAATCAATACGATCCAATAGTGGCCCGGATATTTTTCCCTGATACTGCCGGATTTGCTGTACAGAACAGCGGCAGGCGCGGACGCGGTCGCCAAAATAACCGCAAGGACATGGATTCATCGCCGCAACCATCATAAATTTTGCGGGAAAAGACGCGGTGAACAAAGATCTTGTAATTGTTATGGATCCTTCTTCCAACGGCTGCCTTAGCGCCTCCAGAGCATTTCTTTTAAACTCCGGGAGTTCGTCTAAAAATAAAACACCTAAATGTGCCAGGCTTATTTCACCCGGACGCGGAGTCTGCCCGCCACCTACAAGGCCTGCATCCGATATGGTGTGGTGCGGTGAACGGAAAGGCCGGACGGCAATCAGCATTTCATTTTTGTCCAAAGAACCGGCAACGGAAAATACTTTGGTCACTTCAATTGCTTCATCAAAAGAAAGATCAGGAAGAATTGTTGGCAATCTCTTGGCCAGCATGCTTTTGCCGGAGCCGGGCGGACCGATCATCAGTACATTATGCCCGCCTGCCGCGGCAATTTCGAGCGCTCTCATGGCTTGCTTTTGCCCTTTGATTTCATTGAAATCCACATCGTATTGACGGGTTTCCTGAAAGATTTTGTTTATATCCAAAGTCAGAGGCTCGATATTACTTCGGCCGCTTAGAAATTCAACCACATCAGGCAAAGTATTTACCGGGAAAACATTAATGCCTTCAACCATTGCCGCTTCGGCAGCATTATCCCGGGGAACAAAAACGGATCGAATTCCTATTTCTTTTGCTTTCAAGGCAGCGGGCAGCACACCTCTCACGCCTTTGATACTGCCATCAAGGGACAGCTCTCCGATAAAAAGGCAGTTCTGCAAAGCGTCTTCCTTAATTAATTCTTCCGCTGCCAGAATTCCCACAGCAATGGGAAGATCAAAGCCGGTTCCTTCCTTTTTAATATCAGCGGGCGCCAGATTAACGGTCACATGACTGCGGGGGAAACGATAGCCGGAATTTTTTATAGCGGCTTTGATCCTGTCGCGGCTTTCTTTGACTGATGTATCGGGCAGACCGACTGTGGCAAATTGAGGCAAACCCTGTGATATATCAACTTCCACAAAAACAGGATAAGAATCCATACCAATAACACTCATGCCAAAGACTTTAATAAACACGCTACCCTCACCAGCAATTATTTTAAGAAAATACTAGCTAATATCAGTATTTATATCAAGATTTATAATTCAAATAAAAATATTGCACTTTCTTGACTCGTTAATTCGCCTGTGCTAGAGTTCGCAAGTCATTTGATAAAATCAAATGTTAAGGTCTTCTTAAGTCAGTAGCTGCCATAAAAAGATAACAATAACCGGGGAATACAAAATTGCAAAATATTTATAAAGTTAAAAAAGCGTTTCTTGTTCCCTTCAGCGTCGTTATCGCGCTGCTGCTTATTCTCTTCGGGCTGAGTTTGATTACCGGACAAACATGGGAAAAAGTCATTCTGGCAATTTTATGCGTCAGTAGTCTAGCTGTTAGTATCGAGGCAGCAAGGAGGAAAATTATTGTTAACGAAGATGGGTTGACACTAAAGAAGTTTTTCCGTGTGAAGAATTTTACCTGGACGGAAATCACCCATCTGGCAATCGTTGTTATGAAGAAAAAAGCCTACTTTTTATTGACAACGACAAAGGGATTTTATATTTTTTCCAATCTTATAGAAAACCATGTTGCACTTATCCAATTTCTTCGAGATAAACTCGGCCCGGAAAAAGTGGAAAGTGAAGTAATAAATTATCTGGAGCACCCCACTTCCCGGCTTCATCTGATTGTGATGAGCTGGATTGCTGTTATTACCTTATGTACTATTATTATTTTAAAATTCTGGCTTGATAATGCCAAGTAGCTATCAAATATTAAAAGGTCTATTCACCGGGCATAATACCAAGTAAGCTTTCAAAAATTCATATTTTATTTTTTGAAAGCAACTTGGTATTAGTAAAGAGGAAAGAAAGAAAAATGGCGCGAAGAAAGAATAATTCCGTCGTGCTAACGGATGCAAAAACAAACCACTATGCGGCTGTTGAAGAAATTCTGGAAAAGAAATTGGAAGATCTGGCGACTTTTTTAGCAGAAAGCGATGATCGTAAAAGTAAACTTTACGAGGAAGTTATGAGTATGGTGGAAAAATGTTTATTTAAAATCGCTCTACGCAAATGTAACTATGTGAAGAGCTCCGCCGCTGTTTTTTTAGGCATAAGCCGCAACACCTTTACCGATAAGATGGCCAAAATGGGCATTACTATGAAAAAACCGGGCCACTGAAAATTGATTATAGCACAATGATTCCCGCCGGTGTCATCTGCGGCAAGGTTAATAATACATTGGCTCGGCAATATTGCCGAAAATATTATTAAAGAATGCCTGAAAAAGTTTAGCGCTGTAAGGCAACAGGGGAAATGATGTTTGGAAAAAAATATTTTTCAGCAACTACGAGCGCGAACCACAAAGCAAGCTTTGGGAAAATTTCGCAGCAAGTTGCGTTGCATTACGCCCTCCGCTTCGCGGATAATTCGACCTGCAACCTTCAGAGCACTTCGCTTCTGAAATTTGGGTCTCATTACAACTTACCAATTCCGCTGCGCTACGCTTTCGGAATTGGAGTTTCAGCAATAAAAGATTTATGCCGTTTTTTTGCGGCCTGTCAGCTATTTATCGGCAAGCAACCATCGAGCGTTCCATTTCCTTCAATCATTTTTTTCCCGGTCATGCCATCACAACTCAACTGCGGTTTTGCAGGCCTCATGACTTTGCAGCTTGCAAAAAATAATGCCGGTATTACTGCCGATCTTACTATAACAGAATTATGGGGGAAAATTAATAATTCAGGTTTGGAAAATATTCTGTCCGGGAAAAATGCCGCGGTATCTTGCTTTGGTGGGCTTCATGCTCTCAACTTAATGGGAAAAGCGACGCTGACGCTCAAGCAGGAAAATGCCCAGGAGATCCTTTTTTTTGAGGCGGCAAGAACCCAAAAGCTTTTTGTGTTAGCCCGCGAAATGAATTTATTTCTGGCTGCCCAGGAAAGGCTGCTGGAAGAAAACGCGGCCAAGTTTACATCGACGGATCTGGAAATAATCAACAGCCGGATCATCCTGATCAAAGATATTGCGTGGCTTTTAGAAAAAGACATTCTGGCCAATTTTCAAAAAATTATCGATATTTCCGGAGCGGAAAATTCATCGGCAATCAATTTGGCTTCTTTTAAAAAATATCGCAAGATTAATTTATTGCTCAATGCTCTGGACAGACTGGAAGTGCGCGGCAGAGATTCAGCTGGCCTGCAAATCGTCTTTGTTCTAAAAGAGGAAAAGGATGCTGAAAATCTGGCGTTAACCCTCACGGAAAACGGTTTATACGAGGATTATCTGGCGCGATCTAAACCCGGAGACCTTGCTTGCGGATCCATCGGGATTACATCAAATATAAATGCCGGCGCACAAAAAATAGCCAGTGTGACTTTTACCTATAAAACTTTTTCTATTGTTGGCGAACTGGGACGCAATGTCAGAGATCTGAGGCAGATAATTCAAAAAGATAAAACTATGCAGTTTTTTGCGGCGCAGAATACTGTATATGAGACGTGTCTGACGCATACGCGCTGGGCTTCCGTCGGTTCGATTACGGAGGAGAATTGCCATCCTGTCAATAATTATAAGCTTGATCAGAAAAATCCGGACTTTCCTTTTTATCCCGATTCCACGGCAAATATTAATGTTGTTTTAAACGGCGATATCGACAATTACCCGGAATTGCGCGCCGGAATCTCGGAAAACATTGATGCGTTGATTGCCCCGGAACTCACAACAGACACAAAAATTATTCCTCTGCAAATTGAAAAATACCTCAAAGCAGGTCATAATCTTGCTGAATCGTTTCGTCTGGCAGTGAATGATTTTGAAGGTTCACACGCGATTGCCATGACCTGCGATCTGGAACCGGGCAAAATGTTTTTAGCGCTCAAAGGCAGCGGCCAGTCCATTTATATAGGAATGAGTCCTGACCAATATATGTTTTCTTCGGAACTTTATGGGTTGGTGGAAGTGATGCCTCATTTCGTTAAAATGGATGGTGAGACCGTGGCAAGTGGTAAAGGCAGTACCGCGGGGCAAATATTTGTTTTAGATCAAGCCTCTTTGGGCGGACTTTCGGGAGCAACTGGTTTTAGCTATGATGGCGCTAAAATTATATTAAAGGATAGTGATTTGCAGAAGGCGGAAATTACAACTCGCGACATTAACCGCGGCGATCATCCCCACTTCTTTCTCAAAGAAATATCCGAATCCGCGATGTCAATCAAAAGAACCCTGCGCGGCAAATATCGTCTGGCCACAAATGACAATTCTTTACAGCAAGTCATTTTTAATTTAGGTGAAGATATTGTTCCTGCCGCTATTCGCCTGAAACTCCAGAATGGCACCATTCAAAATATAATAATTATCGGTCATGGAACGGCGGATGTTGCCGGTGCGGCAGTGGCGGGTGCCATGGAGCGATATTTAAAAAACAAAAATATTAATATAATTTCCCGAGTGGCTTCCGAATTAAGCGGATTTTTTTTAAAGGATGATTTATCCGATAGCCTGGTGATTCCTATTACCCAGTCCGGAACGACAACAGACACAAATCGCGCCGTGGCTATGGCCAAAGAGCGCGGCGCTCTGATAATTTCCATTGTCAATCGGCGGCAATCTGAGATTACTGCTAAATCGCATGGAGTTTTTTACACAAGCGACGGACGGGATATTGAAATGTCGGTTGCTTCCACCAAAGCCTTTTATTCACAAATTATTGCCGGTCATGTTTTGGGCCTTTTCTTCGCCCAATTATTGGGTTGCCGGCGTGATGACTATATCGCCGAGGAATTAAAAAATCTGGAAGGCGCGCCGCAGCTGATGGAACGGGTTTTTGCCGGAAGGGATAAAATTTCCGCCTCCGTTAAAAAAGCTCCCGCGAAAAAATTCTGGGCAGTTGTGGGCAGCGGGCCCAACAAAGCGGCGGCAGATGAAATTAGAATCAAACTCAGCGAGTTATGTTATAAAACTATTTCCTCTGACTTTGTCGAAAACAAAAAGCATATTGATTTATCAGCTGAACCTTTAATCCTGGTTTGTGCCGCCGGCAATCCTGGCCCTGTTTTGGAAGATATCGTCAAAGATGCGGCGATTTTTAAAGCACACAAAGCAGCAGTGATTGTTTTTGCCAATGAAGGTGATGATCGTTTCGACAAGATTGCCGATGCCGTAATTCCCATTCCCGTCGCGCCCATGCCCATGCCGGTTATCCTCAATACTATGGCCGGACATTTGTGGGGCTATTATGCGGCCTGCGCCATTGATGATGAAGCGCTCATGTTTCGAGAATTTCGCAGTAACCTGAATCTGGCAATCCTCCGACATGGAAAATTGAATTACTCTCTTTACGAGAGGATCGCGGATGCTCAGTTTTGCCAGGTAATTAATGAGTTTTATCAAAATTTTAATAATTCCCGAAATGATGGCGCATTCAATTTACTGGGTGGCAGAACCATTTCGGACCTGGTGCTTTTGGCAAAATATTCCGCCGGCAAATTACCATTGGAAGATTTTCACACTGAATTTAAAATTGCGGAAGATTTTTCCTCGCCGCTTGATCTTTTGGATGTCACGCTGGGCAAGGCAATTGATGAGCTAACCAGACCGATCGACGCGATACGCCACCAGGCAAAAACAGTTACAGTCGGCACAAGCCGCAAAGAAAAGGAACTCAAGGGAATCATATTTGATCTTTTAGAAAAGCTTACGTTTGCCCCCAGAGATCTGACATACAGAAACATCATGACCGTAAGCAGAGTCCAGCCGGCTATTTCTGCCGTGCGGGGATACACCGTTTATGCCGTTAACAATCTTGATTTGAAGGGCAACCCCGAAGAAGGATCGACAATTACCATACTGCAAAAGGGCGGAGTGGCCGTTGATATGAAGTCCCGCACGGATCATTCCCCGACGCTGATGGGGGTGAAAAAAACCATCGTCAGCACAGGCCATGTCTATCTTGGCCGGGGCAAAACAGACAGCGCTCCGATTATGGTAATCCCCTTGCAGGGTGCAGGCGCCCAGATCAACCGCCTGCTGCTGATTCACATCATCTTCAATGAAACCTTGAATTTGTCGGAAAAAATAGAAGCGTTGGGATACCGGTATAACGATATCCGTAACCTGATTAATGAATACAATCTCACATGGAACGACCGGTATTTGGATACTCTGCTTCTGGAATCACTTTTCAGCGAACCTATCGAAGTGATCGCCGGGCAGATAAAATTTGAACATGGCCAATCGTAGAATTTGTATCAGCAGAAATTTTTCATGATTCTAAACATTTTGTAAATAGGTGCTTACCCCTGTTGGATGTGGTGGAATAAAATTTTTATTTGACAAAAAATGATTTAAAAGCAAGAATACGGCAAGCGATTGCCGATGGTCTCATGAAACAACTTTTTAAACCGGAAGACATAGAAAGAAAGGTTATCCTTATCTTGAAAATTCTGAACGAAAGTTCGGAAGCCATGGGCGCTCGTGTCCTTGCTCGAAAGATGTCTGAGAAAGGCGTCCAGCAAAGCGAAAGGACCGTGCGCTATCACCTGAAATTAATGGATGAAAGAGGATTGACTAAGCTTGTCGGAAGGCGCGATGGAAGAGCTATTACCAGACTGGGTATGGATGAAATCAGCAATGCTCGTGTTCAGGACAAAATCGGGCTTTCCATATCACGCATAGATGTCCTTTCTTTTAAAACAACTTTCAACCTCAAGAAGATGCGCGGTCTGACGCCTGTTAATGTTTCCTTCTTTCCCCAGGATCAATTCAAGAAGGCTCTCGTGGCGATGAAACCGGTCTTCAAGAAGAATCTTGCGGTAAGTTCCCGTGTGGCAATTGCACCGGCAGGAAAATATCTGGGAGACATTGTCGTTCCTGAAGGCAAAGTTGGCATGGCAACCATTTGCAGTATTTTGATCAACGGTGTTCTTTTAAAACACGGAATCCCGATCGATTCTAAGTTCGGTGGAATTCTTCAGGTTAAAAACAGTGAAGTATTAAGATTTGTCGAGCTGATTCACTATTCCGGTTCATCGCTTGATCCATCGGAAATATTTATCCGCGGCAAAATGACCTCCGTAGGGCAAGTAGTGGAAAAAGGCGAGGGGAAAATTCTGGCAAACTTCCGGGAGATACCGGCACTAAGCCGGGATCTGGTTGAAGGTATCGTAGAGGATTTGGCTAAGGCCGGAATTAACGGCGTTCTCTCTATCGGCAGCGCCGGAAATCCGGTTGGGCAAACGAGTGTGGATTTAAACAAAGTGGGGATGATTCTTATCGGCGGGTTAAACCCTATTGCTAAAGCTCATGAAGAAGGTTTTGAAGTTGACAACCAGGCCATGTCCACCGTGATGGAATTTGAAGACCTGCAAAGTATCTAGAAATTATATTTGCAATAGACAATTATTTAAATGGAGTTGTATAATTTAGCACGATTACAGGGAGACTCTATGGATCTTAAACCTAAATCCCATGAAAAAGTATGCCAACTGCTCGATAAAGGCGTGACTATTCCCAACCCCGGAACTATCGATATCGGCAATGAAATCAGCATTGATCAGATTTCGGGAAAGGGTGTTACGATTTATCCGGGTTGTAGAATCTATGGCAGTAAAACGGTCATTTCATCTGGTTGTCAGCTAGGCTACGAAGCGCCGGTGACGATTGAAGACTGTCAACTTGGCTCAGAAGTCGAACTCAAGGGCGGTTTTTTCAGCAAGTCCGTCTTTCTGGAGAAGTCAAACATGGGCATGGGCGCACATGTCCGGGAAGGATGTATTCTGGAAGAGCAAGCAGGTGGTGCCCATTGTGTCGGATTAAAACAGACCATCCTTTTCCCTTTCGTGACACTTGGCAGCTTGATTAACTTCTGCGACTGCCTGATGGCTGGTGGCACAAGCCGCCATAATCACAGTGAAGTGGGAAGCTCCTATATCCATTTCAATTTTACACCAGATGCCGACAAAACAACGCCTTCTTTACTGGGAGATGTCCCTCGCGGGGTAATGCTCAATCAGCCTCCGATTTTCCTGGGAGGTCAGGGAGGAATTATTGGTCCGCTGCGCCTGGGATATGGCAATATCGTAGCGGCAGGCTCCATCCTGCGGCATGATTATCCCGCCGACAATCAGCTGATCATTGAGAAGGCTCCCGCAAGCACAGTAAAGGGCTACATTCCGGCAGCCTACCCCGCCATCGGTCGCGTTGTGGAAAATAATATTCTCTATCTGGCCAACCTGACAGCCCTTGAGGCGTGGTACACACACATAAGGAAGCCTTTCCTGGAAGCACAGCAGTTCGGACTCCTTCTGTATGACGGCGTCTTGGAGCAACTTTCTACGGCAAAAAAAGAACGCCTGAAAATGTTAAAGGCCATGGCGGGAAAAGCCATTGTCTCATCCACGAAAGAACAAAAGGGAGCATCTACCCGTAAAAGGCAAGAGCTGCATGAACAAATCGGATGGATTGAAGGGTTGTTCACCGGCAAAATGCCGGAGGTGTTAGCAACAACGAACAAAGCCCGTGAACCATTCCTTGATGCTTTCAATAAAGCCGTGGGTAATGACAGGTCAAATTACATCTCGGCCATCCAGGGCCTGCCTGCGGCGATTTCGTCAAAAGGTGTTATATGGTTAAACGGCATCGTCGATATTCTTGGTGAAAAGGTCTCCGAGTCTCTGCCGTCTATGGGTTTATTTCAAAAAAACCATTAGACTAATTATGACGGTCTCGTAAAAAGCAGTTCTCCTGACTTTTTACGAGTTCATTAATTTTGATAAGTTGATTCGCAAACGTCGAATCATAGCAAAAAGGAGAAAAACGATGGGTAAATTATTTGGAACCGACGGGATCAGAGGTGAAGCCAATCGCTATCCGATAAACGCGGAAATAGCTTTCGGCGTTGGGCAGGCTGTGGCGCACCTGTTCAAAAAAAACCACCACCGGGCCCGCGTGATCATTGGAAAAGATACACGGATTTCCGGATACATGCTGGAGAGTTCCCTGGAAGCGGGGATCACATCCATGGGGGGATACCCATACCTGGTCGGCGTACTGCCTACCCCGGGAATTGCATTTATTACCCAAAGTATGCGGGCCGATGCCGGCATTGTCATTTCCGCTTCACACAATCCCTTCCAGGATAACGGCCTGAAAATTTTCGGTGGCGATGGTTTTAAACTTACCGATGAAGAGGAAGCCAACATTGAAGATCTGATCCTTAACAAAAAACTCGCTGACTTACTGCCGACGGCAAACGGAATGGGAAAAGCCGCGCGCATGGATGATGTTCATGGACGTTACATTGTCTTTTTGAAAAATACCTTTCCCCGCAATCTCACAATGGAAGGCATGAAGATCGTTTTGGATACATCCAACGGCGCGACATACAAAGTAGCGCCCGAATCATTCATTGAACTGGGCGCCCAGGTTGAAGTCATTCACAATAAGCCGGACGGCGTAAACATCAACGCCAAGTGCGGTTCACAGCATACCGGGGATCTTAAGAAAAAGGTGGTAGCAAGCGGGGCAGCCATCGGGCTCGCCTTTGACGGAGACGGTGACCGTCTCATTGCGGTCGATGAAAAAGGTAACGAGATCACTGGCGATCAGATTCTCATCATCTGCGCCAACACATTAAAAAAGGAAGGTAAGTTGAAGAATGACCTGCTGGTCAGTACGGTGATGAGCAATCTTGGTTTAAGAGTTGCCTGTAAGAAGTACGGCTTTAAGCACCATGCATCTAAAGTGGGAGACCGCTACGTTCTTGAAGATATGTTGAGGTTGGGAGCCGTGATTGGCGGCGAGGACGCAGGGCACATGATATTTCTGGATCATCATACCACCGGCGACGGTATCGTCGCAGCCATGCAACTCTTAGCCGCAATGGTGAAAGAAGGCAAATCTCTTTCCGAACTGGCGCGTATGATGGATGTTTTCCCGCAAAAACTGATCAATATTGATGTAAAAAGCAAGCCGGACATTGACAAAATTCCGAAGCTTATGGAAGCAATCAAACAGATAGAAAAAGAACTAGGTGAAAAAGGACGCGTTCTAGTCAGATATTCCGGAACTCAGAATATGTGCCGTGTCATGGTGGAAGGGCCGTCCGATACGGTAACGGAAAAGTATTGCCAACAGCTTGCTGATATCGTGAAAAGCGAAATTGGATAACGCAGGGAGAAAATAAATCATGGGAACAACCTTTTTTGTTCCGCGAGACTTTACGCGGATGATGGAAGTTGCGGCAGGACTTGTCGTTTTGAAGAATATGACGCTAGAACCAATTAGAAGACCATCACTAAAATTGCAGGAGACCTCAGCGTGAAGAAAACTAAATTTATCTTTGTGACAGGTGGCGTTCTTTCTTCTCTGGGGAAGGGACTGGCGGCGGCTTCCATCTCAGCTGTGCTGGAATGCCGTGGCTTGAAAGTTACCAATCAAAAACTGGACCCGTATATCAATGTTGATCCCGGCACGATGAGCCCTTTTCAGCATGGTGAAGTATTTGTCACCGATGATGGTGCGGAAACCGATCTTGATTTGGGGCACTATGAAAGATTTACTTCCACCAACATGGGAAAGGGCAATAACCTCACTACCGGACAGGTTTATTTTTCTGTTATTACCAAGGAAAGACGTGGCGACTATCTGGGCAAGACCGTACAGGTAATTCCTCACATCACTAATGAAATTAAAGATTATATTAAAAAAACTGCCGCCGATTTTGATGTATCAATTGTAGAAATCGGCGGAACGGTAGGCGATATTGAATCGCTTCCTTTTCTGGAAGCCATTCGCCAATTCCGCAATGAAGCCGGAAAACAAAATGCAATCTTTATTCATTTGACCTGGGTTCCTTTTATCAAGACCGCGGGCGAAGTTAAAACCAAACCCACACAACACAGTGTCAAGGCGCTGCGCGAGATCGGCATTCAACCGGACATTCTTCTTTGCCGAACCGAAAATTTTCTTTCCGAAGACATTAAATCCAAGATTGCGCTTTTCTGCAATGTGGAGGTCACATCTGTTTTTACAGCCAAGGATGTCAGTTGCATTTACGAAGTGCCGCTGATTTATCATCGTGAGGGGTTGGACGCCAAAATTGTTGATCTGCTCAATATCTGGACCGGGCAGCCAAAGCTTGATGCCTGGGAAGAAGTGGTCAGCAAATTCAATAATCCGCCTTTTGAGGTATGCATAGGCATTGTCGGTAAATATGTGAACCTGACCGATTCTTATAAAAGCCTTAATGAGGCCTTGGTGCATGGCGGAATCGCCAATAATTGCCGGGTGAAATTAAAATTTATTGATTCGGAAAAAGTGGAAGCAGATGGGTTGGGCAGTGATCTTGATGACGTTGATGGAGTTCTGGTGCCGGGAGGCTTTGGCATTCGCGGGATTGAGGGCATGATTACAGCGGTAAAATTTGCGCGGGAAAACAGTATCCCCTATTTCGGAATTTGTCTTGGTATGCAAATGGCCGTGGTAGAATATGCCCGTAATGTTTGCGGCCTGGCTAAAGCCAACAGCTCGGAATTTGATTTCCAAACTTTGCATCCGGTAATTGATCTGCTTCCTGAGCAGCGCGATGTCACTGATAAGGGTGCGTCCATGCGCCTGGGAGCCTGGCCATGCGTGGTAAATCCCGATTCGTATGCTTTTGAGGCTTACGGGCAAAAGGAGATTTCAGAGCGGCACCGTCATCGCTACGAGTTTAATAATGACTACAAGAAAATATTGACTGATAAAGGATTGCAAATAACCGGCGCGTCGCCCGATGGCCGTCTGGCGGAAATTGTGGAAATCAAGGATCACCACTGGTTTCTGGGCTGTCAGTTTCATCCCGAATTCAAGTCACGGCCGACCAAGCCCCACCCGCTGTTCAGCAAATTCATTGAAGCGGCGCTCAGGCAGACCAAGGGCAAATCACAAAAATCACCGGCAAAAAAGCAAAATCTCAGACAGGGCAATCTAATTCAGGAATAAGTAAAGATTGGTATATGCTCGTGTAGAGGGCTCCTACTAATCAAGCATTTTAGGTTTTGAATTTAAGTAAGCATTACCACTTGTACTTTAGTATCTGAGTTTCTATTGAGTCATGCAGAGAATTGATCGTTCCGTCCTAATTATTTTCTTGACATTATATCCGTATGGATATATAGTTTTAACAGGAATTATTTATGAAGCTAATATTCTACGCAACTGCCGATGGGAAAAGTCCTGCTCTGGAAGTCATCAAAAGCCTTGATAGGTCTGACCGCGCTAAAATATTCGGTTGCCTTGAAAGCATCGAATTGCTTGGTTTTGATACGCCGAGAGTCGAATTTCGTCATATTGAAGGAAAACTTTGGGAGATTAAAATAAAAACTGTTTCAGGTGGCTATCGGATCTTCTACGTAGCTATTCAGAAAAGCACGCTTGTTTTACTTCACGCGTATAAAAAGCAGTCGCAGAAAGCACCGGAGAGGGAAATTAAAACAGCCATGAAACGTTTAAAGGAGGTACTTGATAATGACGCCGATTACATTGAAAAAAGCGATTTCAGAAGAATTAAAAGATAAGGAATTTGCAATTTTATACAAAAAAGAACGAATAATAAACAGTATTGCCTGCACAGTTGTTGAATTGCGGCAGAGACATGGATTGACCCAATCAGAACTTGCTCAAAAAGCACATACAACGCAACCAGTAATTGCCAGACTGGAAAGAGGTTCTGATTTCAGAATCCCTTCTCTTGAACTTCTCGGGCGAATTGCTTATGCGCTGGGTAAGGAAATCGTTATTGATTTTAAAACAGGTCAGCAACATTAAACAAGAAAGAGATACCTAAAAAATAATTACTGAATCAACGAAATCCCTGTCCATCTACAAGTCAAGTGTTTTCAAGTTGAAATTTTAGTGAGGATTATCATTTGAACTGTTTGCTTAGCGTTGCGGCTTACCGGCTGCCAGAAGCAAGCCGGACTGATAAGTTAGCACGCAAGTGCGGCCTTAGCAATCCGCGTGCAGCGCTTGCTGGACATTTTTAAAGGTCCCTCAAAATTTCATTTTTCTTTGTTTCATAATCATATTCACTAATTAGTCCGCTGTTGCGTAATCCTTGGAGCTTCGCAATCCGCTCATGGATATCGTTCTTGCTATTTATAGACTCTGTGTGTTGCTTGCTGAAAAAGGATTTCAACCAAGCAGATGGAGTGCGGTCACTGACGAAAAGTGCATATGAAAACCAGACAAGACCGGATAAGGCCAGTAAATCGAGCAGGCCTTTCGTAATGTATAATTGCTCCGCTATTTTGCGTGTAGCAAAAGAAAAATATGAGAGGCTGTCGAAAGATTTGTAAATGTCAAAAAAATCATAGCAATGGTATGCAACGAGTAATATAACGCTCAGCCAGTTGGGTTTTACTAGGAAAAATATTACCAAAGTGAAGAATACGCTTATCACAATGAGTTTTGAAGAATCGAACTCTAACTCAGTGCCTATGGGCACTCCGGCTAGTAGTGTGCCGATACCGAGTACAAACCATAGCAACTGCCCCAACTCAAGAGAGAGTAACCCTTTGTAGGGGACATTTTCCTGATAGGCAGTGCCCAAGCCACCAAACGCACCGCCTTTTGCTTTTAGCTTTTTGTCGGTGTACCGCAACGCTGCAAAGGACAGCAAAAAAAATACAGTTGGTATAAATAGGGAAATTCCTAATACCTTGAATAGGCTGAACGCTATTAATACCCCAATCCAGCGTAATACAGTGGCAAGTGAGATTTTTTCCATTTCACTCATTCGCTATTCCTCCCCTCTAGCCCAACACTTAATATACCAAGTTGATATTTTCCGATTTTCAGGATAATCCTACTCTATCTGATTTAGAATGAAAAGAAAATATTGCATCATAACATCAATAATATTGAATTTTCACCAGTGGGTATTTTAAGGATTACCGATTGAAATAAAGTATAATCCGGAAAAATGCTGGATGCTTTATTTCAGGAAGCTATACGTTAAAAAACAATTACTGAATCGACTGAATCACTGTCCCCATTAAATGAGCAACCGTCAGGTAAACATGTAGCAATGATTACCAGTTGAACTGTAGTCTCTTATGGTCTTAATGAGTCAAGCAAAGACTTGCCCTCTCCTATTCTGAAAGAACCGCAGAAGTAAATAAATGATTCTTTTAAAAACAATCGCAAAATAAATAATTATTTCGCTGGTTGCATTTTTAAAATATTCTTTAAGTTCATCGCTGATGTATAGTTAGCTGGCACCTGTCCGCCCTTAGACCATGTTTCAGCAAGGTCGCCGTAATGAGGGCTCAGGAAATGGCCCGACTGCCCTGGAGGGCTCATAAGTGTCATGGTTGAAAGATCGGACATATCAACCACAATCCGAATTGCAGCTCCGCTGATCATCTCATAAGGATTTTCGCGATTCCACCACCCTGCGTGTATTGTAAAATCATCGCCTGCGTATGAATATGGCCCAAGGTTAAGAAAAGGGAGCACGCTGCCGAGAGGATGTTTAATCATCGATTTATGAACGCGACCCCAAGCCCATTTTTTCAAGTCATCGCCGTATTTCCCTCTCAGTTCAGCTACTGCATCATTCATACTTTTTTGAATCATGTCATCCATGGTTTCCTTTTTCCCGGTTTTTATATCGTCCCAGAAAAAATTTCGCGGATCGTTGGAATAACGAATCAACCATTGCAGGGGTATGGAAACATGGAGATCCTTACTAAATTCTTCAACCACGGTTTTTCCTAACTGGTCGTCGAAGGTATTCTGAATTAAATGATTTATAAACGAGTTAAAGAGTGTTGCTTCATGGCTTTCGATACTTATAAAACGATCCCACTTTTCCAGCATGCTGATATATGGTTTCAAAGAATCATCTTTTGAACACGCTTTTGATATTATTGGAATAAATCTTTTAGCCGTATACGAACCTGTATCATTCTGCATATCAGCTATTTCTTTAACACTGAATTTATCCTTTGCTTTAACCATTTCTTCAAATCTGAAAGGCCGTTCAAATAGAAAATAAGCTATTCCGTAATAATCTGCTTTAAGAGGCATCTGATTGAAAGAAGCGAGGTATCCTTTTTGGGGATTATACGCAAAAGGATGTTTTTCGTAAGGCACAAATCCAGTCCAGTCGTATTTTCCGGATTCTCCGGCTACAGGCACAGGGTTTTCGCCTGATTTTCTGATAGGTAATGTCGCCATATACTGGTACCCAATGTTTCCTTCAATATCGGCATAACCGGTATGAACACTTGCTCCTCTGACCATCCCGAGAGATTTCCGAAATTCCCTGAAATTTTTTGCACTGTTCACCATAAAAAGGCCGTCCATTGTGCCGTCTTTCCCCATCAGCCCGGACCAGAGCATAGTGCAGTTTTCAGGCATCCCCTGCATCACCTCTGAAATAACAGGGCCGTGCCTTGAAATTTTAACTTTAATTTTTTCTTCACGGAAAGTATTTCCTGATTTTATTTTAACAATATCTTCTATGATGGTAAAATTTTTATACCCGTTTTCAGTAAGATACTGATCCGGATTTTGAGGATTGATTTTTTCTATAAAGAAATCCGTGTTGTCACCATTGCCGACAGTTATGCTCCACGCTATTTTTCCGTTGAAGCCGAGGGCGTGAACACCTGGAAGTCCGGCAATTGAGCCTCCGATGACATCATAATTTTCGCTTTTCAGATGTATTAAATAAAATAGAGACGGAATGGCTGCTTCGAGGTCAGGGCTTCCTGTAAAAACAGGTTTACCTGTTGTAGTGCGCGATCCTGAGAAAATCATCCAGTTGCTTGCCCTCATCCGCAGAGGTATTGGACTGTAAAAATCTTCAACGGTAGTAATGGCAATTTTTTCAAGCTGGCTTTTTTCCGGATTAAAATTCATTGAGAATGCCGGTGAATCTTTTGTTTCGGATACCATTGGAGCTGATTCCGGTATCCAGGGAAGAAGCTTTTTCAGAATTTCCGGTCCTGCGTTAACATTTATCTGGTGCAGAAGGGGTTTTATTCCTCTCGGCGCATTAAGCTTGTAGGACATAAGAAGCGCTCCGACTAGACTGTCAGCGGGTTTCCACGGCTGCGGTTTTGCTCCGAGTATAATGTACTCCCGCGGTAAATGTTTGACCTTTGATATATACTCATTGACACCACGGGCATAGGAATCAACTGCAAGTTTCGTCCTAGGCGAGAGATTTTTATATTCAGCTTCAGAAGCCCTGTAAAATCCCAGTGTTTTGAAATATTTATCTGTTTTGATTGTTTTATCCCCGAACAGGGTGGAAAGTTCACCCCTTCCAGCAAGGCGGGTCAAATCCATTTGGAACATTCTTTCCCTTGCTGTTATGTATCCCTGTGCGAAAAAAAGGTCTTCGTCATTTTTAGCGAATATATGTGGAATCCCATGACCATCGGTTCTAACCTCGACCTCACTTTTAAGCCCGGAGATTTTAATTGTGCCGTTGTAATCCGGCACCGGCAATCGGAAGAAAACATAAAATGATAACAGGCCGGTTGCGATTATAACAAAAAATATCACCAATATTATTAGAATTATTTTTTTTATTCTTGCTGACATTGACGGCCTCCGTTTGGTTTAAATGGTTTTGAAATTACTTTACACGATCTTGAAAAAGTGCCTTCTGAAAGGATCAGTTAATTAATTTATCATTATACTTAAATTTGCCCAATGCCGCAATAACCGTAAAGATCAATCCGAATACATTGATGCCGATTGCAACATACCATGCAAATCTTGAACTGTATAAGGATACGTCATTTATAATAGCGAGACAAACAATATATCCAATACTTAATGCTGAAATCGCCATGAGGATTCTGAAAAGCTTTATTTTTTTTACAAACCCTAAAATTAAAACCAAGCCGTAGGCCGAGGCCAATGAACCGTCAATTAAAGGATTGCCCGGTGCTAATGCCGGTTTGCCTGATGTTAAATTAAGAAAGCTTATCACATTCCATATAATGCAAAAAATAACATATAATAATTGGAATACTAACAACGTTTTGAGCTTCATAATTCCTCCATTGAAGTCGGGCAAATTGGTTTCTCCCGATATAAAGGTTGATGTGTGTTTTTTCCTTTTACCACATGGTTTTCCGGCGATGCCACATTATCTCAAACATACATCCGCTGGTTCCAGTGCCTCACACGACAGCTCATAAATATCACAATAGTCGAGAAAATAACATTATTTATTTCTGTTTGAAATCCTGCATATTCACCGCGGTTGACTATGTGCGTAGTACAAGAAGATAAGATCAAATCGCTTTTCCCATAATATCTTGCTATCTTTCGCAATCTATTCCGCAATGTTAAAGATGGGTTAAAAATATTATGTCATCTCCTTTGCACGCTGGGCAAGGGTCTTCTGGAGTGCCGCTTCATCTTTCGGGAAGGTAAATACCATAAACAAAAGCAGGATGCCGCATACTAACCAAAACAGGTTTGCTATATTGAAAGCGATCAGCCGGCCAAAGGCAACAATGAGCATACTGATGATAACAGGGCCGAAACCCTTGCCCAGATCGTCTGTCAGATTGAACAGAGAAAAAATTGATCCTCTGGTTTCCGGCGTGTTGACGTTGAGCAGCATGGCCTTGACATTGGGGCCGGTAATGGTCATCAAAAATCCGGTAAAGAGCCCGATCCCTACAGGCAACACCACAGAGCCGGTAACCTGATATGGCGGGAGATTTAAAAGAACGGCCATCGGTATTATTCCCAGCAGAGTAGTTGACCCGCATAGCAGGGGCAGATACTTCGGGTTTTTATTGTAGAGTTTGTTGCCGATGAGGCCACCAATAAATCCGCCGAAGATGGCCCCGCCGCCTACTGCCATAACGATCGTTGTAGCTGCTATTATTGAATATCCCTTTTCCTGTGAATAAAAATCGTTGAGGAAAATGAAGAAGACGCCCCACGGAACAGTTCCCGGAATCCCCTGAAGAAAAACCATTATGTTCGATTTAATTTTGAAGATTTCCTTGTAAAGAGTCCAGTTTATGCGTGCTGTGTAAACCTTGCCGCTTTCAATCAGATCCTGAAGGCTGTCTTCTGATTTCCCAAGCTTTGGTTCTTTTACCGTAAGAGCAAAAAGAATAATTAGTATAAAATTAGGTAGCCCGACAATGATAAAGGGCAGTCTCCATCCGTGCTCAGGGCCGATCGCGCCTGCAAGCAGCTGCCCGAAGGCTATCCCGAGACCCTGCGCGAAACCAATGTATCCCACAGCCGCAGCTCTTGTATTTCGTGAAAAATAGTCACCGATAAGCGAATACGTAAGAGGAAGAGCGCCGCCTATCGCTACACCGGTTGCTGCCCGCAGCCAGAAGAGCTGGTCGTAGTTCTGCGCAAACCCGGTCAGTACGCACGGAATTTCTCCGAAAACAATCACCACAATAAAAAGGTTTTTGCGCGAGATCAGGTCTGTGAGGTAACCGATTCCAAGAGTGATGAGACCCCCGAGAACCCAGAAGGCAAAAGAAATATTCCCACCAAGTTTAATGTCGCGCTCGGCAGGTGTAAAACCAAATTCGTTTCCTATCTGAGTAAGATTGGGCGCCATTAGATTCTGATCAGCGAATAGAAACAAGCTGATAATCGCCAGTAGGATTACTGAATACAATTCTTTCCTTCCAAATGCTGATGATTTATTCATTGAATCACTCCTTTTGATTGTAATATCCACATAACACGACGGCTCGCTATTCTTTAGTTTACGGCTTTTTCTATTTTAAACATCAGCGACCCGTGCGCTTCAAGATTAAACGAAAGCGAATCAGAAAGAACAAACCGTTTACCGCTTGCATGTTCGACAAGCGTCACCTTCTCTTTCTTGACGAGTAAATTAAGATCGGCAATACTGATTGTCTTGACCTGCGGCTCATCATCAAAATTGAATATCGAGCAGAATCCCTTATCATTGATAAGTATTTCAGGAATCTTTTTTTTCAACAGATCTGGAGAAAAAGTTTTTCCTCCGGCTGTTGTTTTAAAAACAGTAATGGCCTCCGTAATATTATCCATTTCTTCTTTGCCGTATTCCGCCATCTTGTCTGATATAACAAGCATTCCGCCGATGGTCATAACTGCGTTATAGAGTGATGCGCGTTCCGGTACAGTAAGCTTTGTTTTAGAAGTGCGGAGCATCAGGCAGTCCGGATCATTAATCCAGAAACGCTTGTCCATAAATGTGCGCACAAGGCTGTTTCGAAGCGCTCCTCGTGTTTCAAGGTTACTGTCCGAATTAAGCAGTTTTTCGGTAAATTTAACTTTCCAATAGGGCGCAACGTCGCAGCTGACACGCATCGCATCCATGTAACCAATAGCCTGACCAATCGGCATGCCGCATCCCAGGATAACTGTTTCTTTGCCGACTTCTTTGCGGATAAACTCGCATCCCATTTTCATCACTTCTGCGCGCGTCATGGACTGGTTGCAACGCTCCCCAGGAAGACATGCAGCATACATAAAATCAAGTTTGATATAATCAAAACCCCATTCATTTTTTATCACACGGAACACTTCTTGAAGATGTGCAAACACCTCGGGATGGGTAATGTCGAGTGCATAAAAACTTCCGCTCCAGTTGGGATTAAACCCGGCCGAAACGGGCTTGCCCTTTTCATTTTTCAAAACCCATTCATTGTGCTTAATAAAAATATTCGATTTACGTTCGCAGATAAACGGCGCAACCCACAGGCCGGGAATATATCCGGCCTTTTTGATCGCTGCGGCCATTGGTTTCATCTTCCCCTCAAACGACGGTTTAAGATTCAGCCAGTCACCGACCATTGATTGATAGCCGTCATCAATCTGAAAGAAATCAAACATGATGTTGTTTTTCCTGGAGAACGCGAGATTCTCCATAATAATATCGTAACTGATTTTTGTGTAATAATAATACCAGGAACACCAGCCCACACGCATTGTATCAACAAACGATACTTCTGAATCGTTACTTATTCTGTCCGCATAGCGGTTGAGTATTTCTGTACAGTTCCCTTTGTGTATAGCAAGCGCATCGAGCGTGATTGACTCATTGCTTTTAAAGAGTTTGTCCATATCCCAGCGTATAATAAGCGTATGTGTCTTGAATTTTCCAAATATCACTGAGTATTGCACAAACTGATTAAAAGGAGGAAGCTGACCGACAAAAAGCCCCTGCGATGTTGCGCGATTGCCTAAGAAGAAAAACATCTCAGATATGTGATTCCCCTTCTTGCCGGTGGGCCAGTTGGTAAAATTTTCCTGAAGCGCTACCATAAAACTGGCACGAGGCTTACGCTGCAAATCGTTTAGCCCAAGCGCACCGGAATAACTCCACGACTGGTACCCTTCTTTTAAGAGAGCAAGTTCTTGTGCATCATCATCTGTAGTGATTTCGCAGTTGAGTATAAATTCTTTTATCAGAGTTGGTTTTTTAACTTTGAGGGTTCCGTAAAAATGCTCATCCTTGAAGAAAAGAGCTGCTTCGACCTGCGAAAATGAGGCCGTCATCCCGCCTTTTTTTTCTGAGAGGGCGCCAGACTCACTACCGTCAAGAAACATTACAGTACACGATCTGAATTTTACATCCATGAAAAATCTCCGGGATGCTGTTGAGGTCGGATTTAAAAGCCAATATTATTGATCGAGGAAACTATTTTAAAAACATGTTTTTAAGTTTATGCTAAAAGCTCCCTAAACCAGAATCCTGAATTTTTTATATATCTTTCGAGTGTATTGTAATCAACATAAATAAGTCCAAAGCGTGGTCGGAACCCCTTCTCCCATTCAAAGTTGTCGGTTAAAGACCAGACAAAATATCCTGATATATCCGTTCCCTCTTTTTGAGCTTTAAGAATTTGTTGCAGATGCGATTTGAAATACTCAATTCGTTCATTATCTAATATTTTTCCTTCAATCAGCTCATCGTTAAAACATGAGCCGTTTTCAGTTACAATTATTTTTTTAATGCTTTCGTAAGATCTGATTTGTTTTATCATTTTATAAAAGCCTTCAGGATAAACTTCTCCCTTTATCTCATTGGCAATTGCGCCTCTTTTATTTGCAGGAATTTCTTTTGCCCAGATATTTGGTATTAAAGCGCGTTTTACAACTGAGCGGAAATAATATTGCAAACCAATGAAATCGAAATCAAATTTCATCTTTTCAATATCTCCGGGAAGCATAACTTTACTCATTGATTTCAAAAATTTCCAGCTATCTACGGGATAACCCATGCCGAGTGAGGGTTCAATAAAAATTCGGTTTATTAAAGCATCAACACGCTCGGCAGCTTTTTTATCTTTTTGTCTGTAAGGTTCTATGTATGAGGTAAAATGCGTTGTCCCAATATTTGCATCAGGAACATTAATCCTAACAATTCTGCCACCTTCGGCCTGACATAAATTCGCATGATGAACGGCTTTTCTGAAATTGCTAAATCCTTTCCGACCAGGCGCCATTGTGCCAAGCATATAACCAGTTAATGTGAAGCTTAAAGGTTCGTTTAAAATCATCCAGTTTTTTACTTTTGAACCGTATTCCTTACTTACAAAGTTAGTATATTCCGAAAACCAGTCGATGATTTGTCGATTTGTCCATCCTCCTTTATCCTCAAGCTCTTGCGGTAAATCCCAGTGATAAATTGTAACCCATGGTTCGATTCCTAATTCAATACATTTGTCAATTACATTGTGGTAATACTTAACGCCTTTTTTATTAATTTCTCCAATGCCTTTCGGGAAGATTCGAGACCATGATAATGAAAATCGGAAATGTTTAAAATTAAGTGACTTTAACAGATTTAAATCCTGCTCGAATTTATGATAAAAGTCGGTCGCAATGTTACCGGTTTCGTTTCGTTCTACTTTGCCTTTTTTTTGAGAAAATGTATCCCAGATGGAAATCCCTTTTCCGTCGCTATTCCAGGCGCCTTCTGTCTGGTAAGATGCTTGCGCGGCGCCCCAGATAAAATTTCCACCAAAATCTGATTTTTTAAAGTTCATATTTTAAATTATTTACAAATTCTATAAATGCTTTTTTCCCGCTGTCTGTTCTTTTAAAGACTCCAGAATCACCTAAAACATCAAGAAATTTGTAACTTACCTCCTTTCTTAAAATTTCACTTGTTTCAGAATATTGAATTTTCGGATATTTATTTTTCAGATATTTAATCCAATCCTTATGTTTTTGTAAAGACAAATGATTTTCACATATTTCCAAAACATTACTATCGGAATTAAAATGCTGTTCAATCAAATTTAGCTCACCTAGCAATCTGCCCGGAAGAATGGCAAGCCCCATTACTTCAATTAGTCCGATGTTTTCTTTTTTGATATGATGCAAATTCTGATGTGGATGAAAAATTCCATCAGGGAATTCTTCAGTAGTACGGTTATTTCTTAGAACCAAATCTAATTCATATTTGTCGTCTTTAAATCTGGCAATTGGAGTAATTGTATTATGTGGCACATTATCGGTATGCGGAAAAATATTCAGCTCAGGATTGGAATAATTTTTCCAGTTTTGATAAATAATTTCGGAAAATTCCACTAAATCGCTAATGCTTTGCGATTTAAGCCGAATAACGGACATCGGCCATTTTACAATTCCTGCATCTACATGAACAAACTTATTATCAAAAGAATGCTCTACAGCTGAATTTGCCATGGGGAAATCGTGCCTGCCGCCCTGAAAGTGGTCGTGAGAAAGAATCGAACCACCAACAATCGGCAAATCAGCATTTGAACCAATAAAATAATGCGGGAATTGTTCCAGAAATTTCAAAAGTCGCAAAAAGGTATCTTTACTGATTTGCATCGGGCGATGTTCATCGGACAAAACAATGCAGTGTTCATTAAAATATACATAAGGTGAATATTGCAGAAACCACTTTTCACCTAAAAGTTGCATAGGAATAATTCGATGATTTTGACGAGCAGGTAAATTTGCATCACCCTTGTATCCTTCGTTTTCGGCGCAAAGAATACATTTGGGATAACCAGATGATTTATAGTTTAATGCAGCCGCAATTTCTTTCGGGTCTTTTTCAGGTTTTGATAAATTGATTGTAACTTCGATATTTCCAAATTCTGTATTGGTTTTCCATGAAATATTTTTAGCAATCCGGTCGGTCAATATATAATTTGTTTTTTGCGAAAAATCATAATACCAATCAGTTGCCGCTTTAATGTCTCCGTTTTCAGCGATGGCGTTGAATTTTTGGATAATTTCGGACGGCCGGGCAATAAGCAAGCCCATAATTTGAGCATCAAGTTTGTCCCTGTACGTAGCAGTATTATCCTCAATTATTTTCAATTCATAAGCATAATTAAGAATTGGTTCTAAAATTTCGGCGATTGATTTATTATCAGAAAATTCAACGTCTTCCTCACAAATTGTATCAATCTTTAATAAAGACATTAAATTATTTCTGGCGAAATAATAATCTTCAGGTTCTAAAAGATGGTTTTTTAGTGCGTAATGCAGTAAAATTTCTAGTTCAATTTTAATTTCCATGATAAAACTCTTAAGCTATTTTACGTGCTCCGTCATCACTTTGCATAATAATAAATTCAGGATTTAACCCTGTTTTTTGAGAATATTCAGTTTTAACAATTTTAAAAAAATCATTAATGCAATCGCTGCGAATAAGAGTAATATTACAACCGCCAAATCCGGCTCCTGTCATGCGCGAACCAAGAACGCCTTTTTGCTTAACGGCAATTTCCTGTATAGTGTCTAATTCAAATCCTGTTACTTCGTAATTGTTTTTTAAAGAAAGATTTGATTGATTGAGCAATTTCCCAAGTGCCTGCAAATCATTATTTTTGAATTTTTGAACTGCTTGCATTGTTCGAATATTTTCTGAAATTACGTGCAATGCCCGTTTTTTAAGATTTTCATCTGTAAGCAAATGCTCAATTTTTTTATAATCTTCAAGGTTTAATTGGCATAAACTATTTACATTCATTTCTTTTTGAATAATATTTAAAGCCGCACTGCACTCATTTTGCCTTTCGTTAAACTTTGAATCTACAAGGCTTCTCTTTTTCATCGTATTTGTGATCACGAAATTGTAATTCCCTAAATTCATAGGAATGTATTCATATTCAAGCGAATGAGAATTTAATAAAATTGCATGGTTTTTTTTCCCCATACCAATTGCAAACTGGTCCATAATTCCGCAATTAAGCCGTATATAATTATTTTCGGCTTGAAGTGCAAATTTCACCAAATCGAGCATCTCAATTTTAAAATCAAATAAATCGTTGAGCATGACTGCTGTTGCCAGTTCTATTGATGCTGAGGACGATAAACCTGCCTGATTGGGCAAATTACCGTAATACAACACATTAAATCCCTGACTGATTTCATATCCGGCTTCAGCCAGGACAAACATTACTCCTTTGGGATAGTTCGCCCAGTTATGAATTTCATAATATTGTAAATCGTTTTTATTCACTACAAAACTATCAGTAAAATTATGCGAAACAAAATTTATTAAATCATCATTCCTTAAACTCACAACTGCATAGGTTCCTAAATTTATTGCAGTGGGAAGAACAAAGCCTTTATTATAATCAATATGCTCGCCAATAATATTAACTCTTCCCGGCGCGAAATATATTAGCGGCTTTCCGGAAGTGTTAAATTTGTCTGCAAATATTTTTGTTAAATTATTTATCATTTTATACCAAGTAGCCATCAAATAATTAATTTACCATTACTTTTTATCATTAATAATTTCGCGGCCAAAATATCTAATTTTTTATATTTGAAGCATCTATTAAAATTACACCAGAAATGCGACCCAAAACAACTTTATTATCAATTATTTCTAAAGAGCCTGTTGAATATATCTTTTCGTATTTCTTTTCAAATTTAATATTCCTTGTTTTTTTCCCAAAATTAAGAGCTACATAAAGTATAGCTCCCATATAAGTACGTTTAAAAATCAATACATCACCACAGGGTGATTTTACTATTTCTATATCTCCTTTTCTTACAGCATCATATTTTTTCCGTATGGATAAAAGTTGCTTATATGTATTTAACAAAGAAAGACTGTCATGTATTTGATTATCTACATTGATCCTTTTATAGTTATCGTTCACAGGCAACCATGTTTTATCTTTTGTAGAAGAGAAACCTGCATTCTGTGTGCTATCCCATTGCATAGGAGTACGACAACCATCGCGATTAAGAGACATTTTTACCAGTTTTACCAAAAACAAAGGCACCCATTTATATTTCTGTGCGAGGGGATCAAGCCCGTTTTTAAAAGGAATAAATAATTCTTCCATGCCAATCTCTTCACCCATATATGTAAAGGGTACACCACGAGCCATCATTTGAAAAACAGCTATGATCTTTGCTTTTTCGGAATCGTTGCCAAGTTTGTAAATACTCCTTAAACGGTCGTGATTGCTGTACACATAAGTAGGCGTATATGGATAAGGGAAATGCTTTTCGAAGTTCAAAACCGCATTTTTAAAGAAGCTTGCCTTAAATTTAAACTTTAGTATTTCAAATAAGAAAATCAAATTTAAACCATCGTGACTTTCTCCAAGATATTTTTTTATGGTATCGTCTTTTCCAAACACCTCTCCTACCAGAAAACGCTCTGGCTGTTGAAATTCATCTATTACCTGCCTAAGTTCCCTGGCAAAAGTAAAATTCATAGGGTTATTGATATTGTATTTCAACTTCTGGAAGAATCCATCGGAATTACTTTCAGATGGCACAGGACGTAAGGAGGGAGGATTATTTCTAAAGGACAAATCTTTGTAAATGGCATTGAAAATATCCAAGCGAAAACCATCAACTCCTTTTTTGAGCCAGAACCTTACGACATCGAACATGACTTTTTTAACTTCGGGATTATGATAATTTAAATCCGGTTGAAAAGGTAAGAAGCTTGCCCAAAACCAATCGCCTGTGGTTTTATCGTATTGCCACCCGGAGCCGCCAATCATACACTTCCAATTGTTTGGCGGTTGCTTAGCATCCTTACCCTTCTGCCAAATATACCAATTACGACGAGGATTATCGGCAGAAGAACGCGATTCTTTAAACCACGGATGCTCAACGGAAGTATGATTCATCACCATGTCGAAAACAATTTTCATATCTCTTTTATGAACTTCTTTAATAAGTCTTTCGGCAGTTTCCATATCCCCATATTCGGGCGCAATAGATAGATAATCGCTTATATCGTAACCAAAATCCTGTTGCGGACTATTGTAAAATGGAGAAAGCCAGATGGTTTCAAAACCGATGCTTTGAATATAATCGAGCCGTGAAATGATGCCTTTCAAGTCGCCAATGCCATCGCCATCGGAATCCATATACGAACGTGGATATATTTGATAAACATTCGTTTGCTGCCACCATTTAATATCTTGTGATTGATTCATTGCGGTGTCTCTTAAGTAATTGATGCCAATAATGTTAATTGATTGCTAAACTAATCGTCATTGCTTGCTCATAATTGAACGGTAAGAAACTCGGTCAGATGAGGCATCATAGTATTGACGTCCCTGTATGTCAAGAACAATGGACAATAAACAAAGCATTTTTTATATGATAACATAGACATTGCGATATAATCCCGGTCTGACAAAATATGAACTTTTTAAGTTGCCAACGAATATTTCTTGACACATGATCAAATACCCTATAATTGAACCCGACTAAACCCAGCTTACGTTAAGTGGTTTTAGTCAGTGATTTAATGCCAATTTAAGGAGTATGTTTATGTCAGGTTTTGTCAATAAAACAATCGGTCAGATGGTTCAGGAGGCGGCGCTTAATTATCCGGACAATCCGGCGCTGATTCAGCCGGAATTTAAGCTTCACCAGAATTATCGGGATTTTTATGCCAGTTGCCGGGAAACTGCCAAGGGACTCATGGCTTTGGGCGTTCAAAGAGGCGATAAAGTATCCGTTTGGGCTACCAACATCCCGCAGTGGGTCTATCTGCAATTTTCCCTGGGGATGATCGGCGGGATTCTGGTAACCGTCAATACTAATTACCAGTCTCATGAACTTCAATACATCCTGGAGCAGTCCGATTCCACAACTTTGTTTCTCATGGATTCGTATCGTGACACCAGCTTTTACAATACTGTCCGCGATGTCATGCCGGAAGTGGATAGCTGCAAACCGGGGCATCTAGCTTGCGCTAAATTGCCCCTGATGAAAAATATTATCTATATCGGGGAAAAAGAAAACACGCCCGGCATGTTCAAATTTACAGATATGATCAATATGGGTAAGAGCATTCCCGATCAGGAATTGGAAGAGCGGATGAATTCCCTCGATGATCAGGATGTTATCAACATGCAATATACATCGGGAACCACAGGCTTTCCGAAAGGAGTGATGCTGACTCATCACAATATAGTCAACAATGCCCGGATGGTAGGCGATGTAATGGGCATGACCGATCGCGATAGTCTCTTGATTCATGTTCCTTTATTTCATTGTTTCGGCTGCGTGATGAGTACGCTCAATTGTGTCTATCACGCTTCGGCAATGGTTTTACTGGAATCTTTTGATCCGGCAAAATCTCTTCAGACGATCGCTTCTGAGCGATGTACGGCTGTAAATGGCGTGCCGACAATGTTTGTGGCAATGTTGCATCATCCCGATTTTGATAAATACGACACGAAGTCTCTGCGGACAGGTACCATGGCGGGAGCTCTTTGCCCGGAAGAGACAATGAATCAGGTGCGCACTAAAATGCACTGCTCCGAAGTGGTAATTGCCTTTGGTCAGACAGAATGCGCACCTGTAATGACGATGACGCGGCGCGATGATCCGGTGAATCTTCGAGTGACCACTGTCGGCAGGCTTTTACCCGATGTTGAAGGCAAGATCATTGATCCGGAAACAGGCGCGGAAACGCCGGTGAACGTGCAGGGCGAGATAGTTACAAGGAGCGCCTGCGTGATGAAGGGATATTATAAAATGCCGGAAGAAACATACGGGGATATCGACAAGGAAGGATGGCTGCATACCGGAGATTTGGGAGAGGTAGATCAAAACGGCTATTTCAAGGTTACCGGACGGATTAAAGACATGATTATCCGCGGTGGTGAAAATATCTATCCCCGTGAGCTGGAAAATTTTCTCTATGGTCACCCCAAAGTGATGAATGTTCAAGTAGTCGGCATTCCCGATAAGAAATATGGCGAACAGGTTTTAGCGGCAATCCAACTCAAGAATGGGCAAAAAGCCACGGCGGAAGAATTTATTGAATTCTGCAAAGGTAAAATCGCGCGCCACAAGATTCCCAAATATTGGGAGTTTGTTGAGACTTATCCGATGACCGCCAGCGGCAAGATTCAGAAGTTTAAGGTGAGGGAAATGTTTGAAAAAAGTATGAATATTAATCAAATATAATTCCCCCCATCTTCACGCAATCCGGAGAATTAAACATATTTAAAGACTAAAGGATAATACATATGAGCAACATCATTAACCGCGATACCATCGGTGATATGGCACGCAGAGCCGCAACGAAATACGGCGATAAGACGGCCATCATCTTTCGTAATCTGAAAATTTCTTTCTATGATCTTGAGCGCGAGGCTAGACGTTTTGCCAACCTTATGACCAGTTATGGAGTTAAAAAAGGTGACCGGGTGGCAGTCTATGCGTACAACTCTCACTACTACCCCATCAGCATGATCGGTCTGGCTAAAATTGGTGCCATCCAGGTCCCGATCAACTATATGCTCAACGCCGAGGAAATCGGTTTCATTATCAATCATTCCGGCTCGCGGATGTTCATCATAGAAGATACCCTGTACCCGATAATCGCCAGGGACAAGGACAAATTCGCAACAGTCGAGAAATGGGGTTTCATTCCCTTGAGTGATTCCATAATACCTGACGGGTTCTTCAATCTGATTTCGGAAATGGAGACCATGCCCTACGACGAACCACAGGTGGAAGTCGGCGCGGAAGATATCGTGCAGATTCCCTACACCAGCGGCACAGAGTCCAGACCCAAGGGCGCCATGCTTTCGCACCGGGCGCTTATGTCACAGTATCACAGTTGCATTTTCGATGGCCAGTATGAAGCCGATGATGTCAGTCTCCACGCCCTGCCCCTGTTCCATTGCGCACAACTTCACTGCTTTCTCATGCCCTATCTGTATATCGGAGCCACCAATGTCATCATGCACAAGGCGGATCCGCTGGAGATGATCAGGCTCATTGAAAAATATCAGATCACGCATATGTTCGCCCCGCCCACCGTGTGGATCGGCATTTTGAATAACCCGGAATTTAAAAACTACAATCACGCCAGCCTAAAGAAAGCGGCCTACGGCGCCAGCATCATGCCGGTGGAAATCATCAAGCAGTTGTCCGTCACGTTCCGCGGCTTGAAGCTTTGGAACTATTACGGCCAGACCGAGATGGGTCCGGTGGCCACCATCCTGAAACCTGAAGATCAGCTTTTGAAGCCGGGGTCGGCAGGTAAGCCGGTTCTAAACGTGGAAACCCGGTTGATGGATGATGAAGGGAAGTTCGTCCCTGTGGATACCATTGGAGAGATTGTCCATCGCTCAGGCCATGTGATGACCGGCTATCTCAACGATCTGGAAAAAACAACTGAGTCCTTTGAGTTTGGCTGGTTCCACAGTGGTGATTTGGGTAGATTTGATAGTGATGGCTATCTGTATGTTGTAGATAGAAAAAAAGACATGATCAAAACCGGTGGTGAAAATGTGGCATCGCGCGAAGTTGAAGAAGTGCTATATCAGTATCCGGGCATCGGAGAAGTGGCGGTGATCGGTTTGTCCGACCCCAAGTGGATTGAAATCGTAGCAGCCGTAGTCGTGCCGAAGAATGGCGTTCAGCTTAACGAGAAGGAAATTATCGCCTACTGCAAAGAGAAACTGGCCGGTTTTAAATGTCCCAAGAGGATTATCATCGCCGACGAGCTACCTAAAAATCCAGCGGGGAAGATTTTAAAAAGGGAACTTAAGGAAACATACAAAGCCTGATTTCGGAGTTTTACGAATAATTGGTGAGAATCTATGGACGATAAAGTCATCTCAATAGGAACGTTGGCCAAGAACCTGGAAATGAGCCAGCGGACGATTCGCTATTACGAAGAGATTGGTCTGCTCAATTCCATCAAGCGTATTGAAGGCGGGCGTCGCGTATATACAGAAGCCGACCTTAGGCGGCTGAAACTGATCAAGCGGCTGAAAATCATGGGCATGACACTATCGGAAATGCAGGAACTCGAAGCAATGTGGACAATTGAGAAATCAAACGTAAAATTGCTCAAGCGTCTTTCGGAGCTTTTGGGCAATCACCTCAAACGCCTCGATGACCGCATTGCCGATCTTGATATCTTAAGACACGAGATTACCGAGTATCAGGAAAGAATTCTGGCGAAGCTGGGTAAATAGTCATCCTCTTTTTTCGCGTACCCTTCAGGGTGAAAGGGGTGGGCAAGGAGGGATTTTTCTTGGCTGAAATTATCTTTTCATAATAACCATACCTCACCACTATCCCCCTACTGCTTTGCAAAATTAAAATGCATAAGGATAGCTGCATAAAAATCTTCGAGGTCTTTAAGATGTTTGACAAGAATGGTTTTCAGGATTTCTATATCTATCGTCTGATAGTTATGGATGGCGATATTTCTGAAGCCAACCATGGACTGTAATTTTTTAGATAAATCAATACTTATAATTCCTGCTTGTTCCAGCCGTACAAAATTATCCTTGATCGTCTCCGGAACGCCTAACCCCTCCGAGGCAATGATATGAGCTGCAAGGTCAATGGCAGATTGCACAGCCCTTTGGAGGTTTAAAACGAAAATGTCCTGTTTATCAACTTCATCAAGGCAATCAGTTTTTAGCGCTGTAACTTCCTTGATTCGCCGAAGACATTTTTGGATAGAAGCAGCTTTTGCCAAAACAACATCCTTATCAGGCATATATTCTTCCTTTCAGAATATTATCCTCACATGTCTTCCTTATCTGCTTCAAATCATCATATTGATTGATTGTATCTACATAAAACTGGTTATAAACTTTTTTATCTTTTGCCAAAACCAAAGCACCATTTTTCAACACCTGCATCTTTAAAATAGGAGAGACGGAATTTAAGTCAGCAATATCAATGTCTTTTTTAAATATCGCATTCAATTCGCTTTTCAGTTCATTAATCTCATAAACATCAGGCTGGTTTTCAAAAAGGATCCCAATATCGATGTCGCTGTCTTCCGCCACCTTCCCGCTTGCTGCGGAGCCAAAGAGAAAGACAAGCAAAACTTCAGATTTTCCCCCAAAAAAATCTGCCAATCTTATAAATATTTCTGAATCTTTTATATCTCGAAGCATATATATTCTTCCTCAGATCAACTTTAACATTAATCCCTCAAAAACCTTTTTAGAGCTTTGCACAACTCCCTCATTCGTCATTCCGGTCGTAGATGACCCCATGGTGACCTTTAGGTTATTCAGGTTATGCACTACGCTTCTGAAACTTGGGTCTCATTAAAATCTTTCACAATCCGGGTAATTTCCTGCGGCTTTTGCATGGGAATCAGATGACCGGCTTGTGCTACTGATTTATATTGCCCGTGTGGAAAAATGGATACAGCTTTTTGGATATCAACAATCCCTTTGTTTTCGGTATTTTCTCCTTCCACAACCAGAACCGGGCATGTTATTTTATTTAGAAACGGCCAGGGGTTTATATCCCAGCCACCCATAAACATTGCCGCTTCATTTTGCGGCGAGCAGGTCAGTTTTAAATTTCCTTCTTCCTGTTTTTGCATGCCGTATTTATGATACAATTGCAGAATCTCTTCATCCCAACTGGAGAAAAGGGATTTTGATTTCAGATAAGACCAGGCATCATTTTCGTCATTCCAATGATTTGTTCTTTTAATTGATTTAGAGGCCAGGGGATGCTTTTTTATATCAACTTCCATTGCATAGAATTCTTCCGGCAAAAAGATTGGTTCAATTAAAATCAGGCCGCGCGCTTTTATGCCTTTGCTGGCAACGGCGATTGTCGAAACGGTCGCACCCATGGAATGCCCGACAATTAAAGGTGATTCTATCTTTAACTTGCTGCAAAAAGTGGATAAATCACGGGAGATTGTCTCCCAGCTAAGGCCGCCTGCCTGAGCATTACATTCGCGATAATCACAGATAAACGGCGCCCAGACGCTGTTTTGCGGCACAAATTCGTTGATGATCGGATGCCAGAGCCAGGGCATAAACCCTGTCGCGTGAACAAAAATAATTGGTGAAGGTCCGCCTTCATAGTGCAGATAAGGCAGCTTTGCGCTTCCGACATCCTGCGTTTTTAAGTCCGGTATTGGCATTCCCATTGATGGTTAACGCGCTCCTTTATCTTTAAAAAACAAACACAGCTACGGCGATTACTGTTGTAAAATTATTATCTTTACATATTTTAGACTGCGTCACATTAAGCGTGCGGACAATCTTGCCGCTGATTTTAAAAATTTCCTTTTTTTCATCCCAGCTTTCATCAACATCGAAGTCAATGCCCAAAGTGGAAGCAAGCATTGCGGCGGCCAGATCTTCAGCATAATCGCCCGCCTGTTTCTCGGTTTGTCCATAGGCGTGATGCTCGCTGATGTATCCATAAGAAGACTTTTCCGCGGGGATCGCGCAACCAACCGATGCGGCCAGCAGTCTTTTTGGTTCATTGCTGCAACAGCGGCTGAGAACGCAATAAGTAATCGCGCCGGGAATCAGTTGTTTCAGACCCTGCGCTTTCGATATCATTTTGCAACGCGGCGGGAATATGCTGGAAACCTGTACCAGATTACATTTTTCAATACCGGCATTACGCAGCGCACGTTCGAAGGAATGCAATTCATCCTTGTGCGTACCTACACCTTTTGTAAAAAATATTTTTTTGGGGACAAAATCTTGCACTTTTCAACTCCTTTTTGCCGGACCCGGCGATCAAATTTAGCGAAACTGTACTACTTCCTTATACCAGTCTTTTTTTTCATATACCACAAAATAATTAATACCAAGTTGCTTTCAAACATTAAAATATTAATTTTTGAAAGCTTACTGGGTATTATATCAATTAATGATGGCCTCGTAAAAAGTAAATTTTGATCATTTTTGTCATTCCCGCGCAGGCGGGAATCCAGTGATTTATTAATGTTATTGATTCCCGCCTGCGCGGGAATGACAACCTGGTGCCTTTTTACGTGTTCACCACTAATATGCTACCAATTAATCTGCCAATTAATCTTGCTTACAACTCAAAAAAAGTCTATAAGAACCGACAATATCGGTAAAGGTGTTTTCTGTGAAAATAAGATTCTTAATATTTGCCATTTTGCTTTTATCCGCATCCGGCTGCGTTTCTGCGCCGGAAACCATAAAAGATATCGTTGATCTTCGTCAGGATCATGCCGCGTATATAGACAATTCAATTAAGGCCAGGGATCTTCTGACGGAAGAAGTTCAAGCTCAATTTGATGAAGATTACAACATCATCTACTTTTCGGTTTGGCATCAGCGCCAGCCCTTTTATGCCCTGCCGGAAAGGGTGAATCTTGATTTCACCAAGTTTGCTGTAAATCCCGGGTTTGGTGAAAACAAACTGAAACATTCCAAAGACTGGTTGAAAAAACACAAACAAAATGCCTCTTTGCACAACTACCCCAACGCCCGTTACGCCGCCATTACAACAAGAGAAACAAATCTGCGATCGCTTCCCACACAAAAGCCGCACTTTAACAGTTCTAATGGAGATAGTGCCAGTTGGCCTTTTGATAATTTACAGCGGTCATCAGTACCCGCAAACACGCCAATTTTTGTCTGCCACATCAGTACCGATAAATCATGGGCTTTGGTGGAGACATCTTTTACCTTTGGCTGGATACCTGCCGATGATTTTGCCAGAGTCAGTCCTGATTTTATTAAAACTTGGGAGAGCGGCAGGTACGCAATTATTACAAAAGATCAAACTTCAATCCTGGATGAAGGCGGCAGTTTTATTCTCAAGGCTTCGCTGGGTTATGTTTTTCCGCTAATTCAGGAAACAGCGGGGAGTTTGGAAGTGCTTACCGCCTTTACCGACAAAAACAACAATGCCGTAATTCGGCATGGTTTTGTTTTACTGGAACTTTCCGCGGTCAAGCCGCTGCGACTAACCTCACGTAATGCCATCAAGATTGCTAATGAGCTGATTGGCGAACCTTACGGCTGGGGCGGACTTTACGGTAACCGGGATTGCTCGGCCATGACTCGTGATTTTTTTGCTCCTTTCGGCATCTGGCTGCCACGGCATTCGGAAGATCAGGTTAAAGAAATAGGAAGTTATGTAAACCTGCAAGGTCTTGATCCCGAGCAAAAAGAAAAAATCATTCTGGAAAAAGGAGTTCCTTATCTCAGCCTTCTTTGGCGTAAAGGCCATGTGATGCTTTATATCGGCGAAAATAGTGGCCGTGCGCTTATTTTTCACAACATCTGGGGCATTCGAACAAAAGACATAACGGGCAAAGAGGGAAGAAAAATTATCGGGCAGGCGGTAATCACGACACTGCGTCCCGGCGCGGAGTTAAGCTTCATAGATCCGGAAGGCGGCACTCTTTTGAAAGCGATTACGGCAATGAATATAATAGGGCCTGATAAATTAAATCAGGACAAAACCCAGTAATCCCGCGAGTGACAATCACCTGCTTTTGAAGAGGGAAAGAAAGTGCTGAGAGCTTTGCACAACTACACAAAACTAACAATTTTGTCATTCCCGCGAAGGCGGGAATCCAGTATTATCAAGGACTTCCTAGATTCCGGTTCAAGCCCGGAATGACGAATAGGGTAGTTGTGCAAAGCTCTCGTGCTGTGATCCGCGGGAGGTCGCTTCGTCTTTTGCTGTATGGAGGTGGCTCTACTGTATAAATACAAAATTGTCCTGGAATACGAAGGCACTAATTATAGCGGCTGGCAAACCCAGAAAAACGCGAAAAGCATCCAAGGCACTTTGATTACCGCCGCGCAAAATTTTTTAGTTACGCCTGTGGAGATTCAAGGTGCCGGACGCACCGATGCCGGAGTCCACGCTTTGGGGCAGGTCGCTCATCTGGAGAGCGCAAAAAAATTCAACCTCGAGACACTGCGCATCGGTCTTAATGATCATCTGCCCGCCGGTATCAATATATTAAAGGTGGAAAACGCGCCGCCAAGGTTTCACGCCCGCCATAGCGCTGTGAGCCGCAGTTACCTTTATCTTATTGCCAAAAGACGCACTGCTTTTGGCAAGCGTTATGTATGGTGGATCAAAGACAACCTCAATCTAAGTAAAATGCAGCAGGCGTTGAGCTTATTTGCGGGCTTCCACGATTTTGCGTCGTTTGCCGATAAAAGAATGGAAAAAGACACATCCACTCAAGTTGATATTGAAAAAGTAGAGTTAAGGGAGTTTGACGATCTAATCGCCCTGCGTGTTGTCGGCTCTCATTTTCTCTGGAAGATGGTGCGACGCATTGTGGGAATTTTAGTCGAGGCTGGCCGTGGCAATTTTACGGCAGGTGAAATATCAAAGATGCTCAGTTCTTATTCAGATACTCCCGCAAGGTTCACCGCGCCGCCATCCGGGCTTTATCTGGAAAAAGTATTATATGAGGGCGATAAATTAGCGGAAATCAAACCACCAATTTGCTTATTTTAAATCAATTCCATTCCCCCGTTTGAAACAGTGCCGAAATCCTGACCGGTCATTGAGAGGCGTAGCGCATCATTATGCTCAGTGTGCCGAATGCATCTGCACCAGGTCTGCATAGCACAGATGTTTAGCCAGTGCCTGATGGCAATTCAAAATTCAATTGACACACATGATTCTTCTTCATATACTCGACCCGTGAAAAATCATTACCAAAAACATTATCAACCCGGTCAATCAGATTTGTCCTGTGGCGATCATGGGTACAGCGAAGCGAAATTGAAGTATTCGCTTTCATCCTTTGTCAAGTCGTTAAACTTCTGGAGCCCGACGCTTGGGCGCACGCTTACCGTATACTTCACTATTTTTGGGATCATCATCGGCTATCTGGTTCTTGCCTATTCCACTGCCGCTTCGACCAACGCCTTTGTCCAGACCACGGCCGACTTGATTCGGCAGTACATTTCCACATCGTCACAGAATACTTCTGGCAATGAAATCCTCAAACTCCTTAACCAAAAAAGGGATGATATCCAGACTACAACAAAATTTTTCCAGGGCATGTCCTCGAGCTTCAACTTCGATTTATATTTTCAGGATAACAGCGGCAGGTGGCAGCATATTTTTGCTAATCAGCAGGGGTTTTATCGCTCACAGGCCGTTACGGACAAAGGCCTGTCTTATGACTTGGAAGAGGCCAAACGCGAAAAGCTGCTGACATCGTCGGGTTTGTTTTACGGCAGGCAGGACAATGTCAACGTCAAAATTAATGTTTCCCCCAAAGGGGATAGCTTTGCCTACATTCTCAACTTTAATATCGACCGGCCCGGCATTTGGAAATTGCTGCAGAAGAACCTCTACAAGGGAATTATCTTTTTTGTCGTACTCCTTGTTGTTTCTCATATCCTGGGACATTTATTTAGTTATCTGGTCGCCCGTCCCATTGAAGCACTCTCAAGGGAAGCGGCAATCATTGCCTCCGGCCATTTCGACCACCGCTTCCCTGTGGACAGAAAGGATGAAATCGGAATACTCGCGCAATCACTAAACACCATGGCCTCACACATTATAGACGGCACAAAGCAGCGTGAAGATCTGCTGATCGGTATTTTAGTTGCCCTGACCAGGGCGATCGACGCCAAATCCAAGTGGACAGCGGGACACAGCGAGCGAGTTACCGGTTATGCCGACAGGATAGGGCATGCCCTTGAGTTTGATGAAGAACAGATGAGGGTTTTGTGCATTTCCGCTATCCTGCACGATATCGGCAAAATTGCCGTACCGGAACAAATACTGGAAAAGCCGGGAAAGCTAACAGAAATTGAGTTTGACGAGGTAAAAAAGCACCCCCGGGCGGGAACCAATATCATTTCCTCCATCCCGTCTTACGAGACCATTATTTCCGGCATTTTGTATCATCATGAACGCTGGGACGGGACAGGCTATCCGGAAGGATTAAAAGGAGAGGAAATTCCCCTGAATGCCCGGATCATCTGCGTTGCCGATGTGTACGACGCTCTGGCGGCGGACAGGCCCTACCGAAAAGCCTGGAACAAGGAGCAGGCATTGTCTTTCTTTGAAGAGCAAAAAGAAAAGATGTTTGACCCTAGGCTTGTGGATATTTTATACCAAGTTGCTGTCAAACATTAAAAGGCTGATTTACCGGGCATAATACCAAGTAGTGCATCTGCGTTATTTATCCACACTGATCATGGCGGAAGATGATTTCGAGCTACTTAAAAAAAACGGCGATTTTGGATCATTGGGATTAAACCACAGACTTCCACACCGGATATACCAGATCAGCTTATGACCTGTCCAGATGTGGTTTAATAATGATCAGTTAGCTTATTTCTTTGCCTTCTTCTTTTTCTTGTCCGCCGGTTTTTTATCTGCCTTCTTCTTTGCCTTTTTCTCAGCGGCTTTTTTCTTTGGTTTTGCCTCTGCGGGCGCTTTTTTCCGCACGGCCGGTCCTTTGTTCATCATTGGTTCTTCACAACAAATAATTTCAGCCATGGCGCATCCGCACTCTTCATCCACGACTACAGCAAGTCCGCAAACTTCACAACTCAAAACATCTCCAGCCTTTACTCTCGACATTTGCTCTTCCTCCTGATTTTTGAGTGATTTTATATTTATACTGCGATTGACTTCAGTTTAATTCAAAAAAAAAAATCTTTCAAGCAAAGATTAACATTAATTACAGATATTTAAATTACAGATATCTTGACTTTCATCAGTGGTCTGGTATGATTATAAAGAAAACCAACTGCTCTGTACCGAATATAGACGAAAGGCCAAATCATGAAACAAAGAGTTATGAATATTTTACAGGTATCACCTTTAAAAATAACTGTTTTTATAATTGTTTTGTCGCTGCTGCTCTTTTTTCTTGATTTTCGCTTCCTGCGCTTTATTGAGCTCAAAACGCTAGATTTGCGCATGGTATCCCGGGGGAAAATGGTTACCGGAGGCGAAACAGTCATTGCCGTTGTTGATGATGAAAGCATCAAGGAGATTGGCCGCTGGCCCTGGCCGCGCACAGTTATCGCCAGATTGGTGGATAAACTTAAGGAAAACAAAGTAAAGGCTATCGGTTTTGATATAGTATTTTCTGAACCTGATCATAATTCCAGCCTTAAAGCTATAGATGAGTTATCTGCCGAAATGAAAAAACAGGGTATCAATGGTTCCTCCGTTGCTCTGCTTGCCAAAAAACGGGAAACTGCGGATATTGATGCATTACTTGCCGGATCAATTGCCCGTGCCAAAAATGTTACTCTGGGATATTATTTTTATACCGGCACGGGGGAAAACATGGTTTTAGCCCAAAAAAACATTGCTCAAAGAGCTGAACTCATCGGCAATTCCCGCTACCAGATAATTAATTCCTCAACTCAAAATCCCGATGACGCCAGGATAAGAACTGCCTATGCCCCTGAGGTCAATATAAAAAATATTTCAGCTGCGGCTCAAAATAGCGGTTATTTTAATACACTGCCGGATACTGACGGCACTATGCGCTGGTCGCCTCTGGTTATTAAATTCCAAAATAATTATTACCCTTCACTGGCCATTTCCCTGCTTTCGCAATATCTGGATTGGCCGATGCTGTCTTTAAATCTGGAAAAATATGGTGTCGAAAGTGTCAAAATAGGCAATATCACCATTCCCACCGATGATCGCGGCAGGCTGCTGATCAACTATATGGGCCCGGCTAAAACTTTCCCGCATTACTCCATCCATGATATCCTTCAGGGCAAAATACCGGCGGAAAAACTGCGCGATAAAATTGTTCTGGTTGGCGTTACGGCAACGGCCGTCTATGATTTGAGAGTTACGCCGTTTAGCCCTGTCTATCCCGGAGTGGAAATTCATGCCAATGTAATTGATAATATCCTCCATCAGAATTTTTTAATATTTTCATCACTGATTCGATTGGTTGATATAATGGCCATTATTGCCTTTGGTCTGGCGATGGGCTTAATTCTCACCCGCCTGCGCGCTGCTTTAGGAGCGCTTGTCGCCCTTCTTATTATCAGCGCCTTTATTGCCGTCAACCTCTTAGCTTTTTATGCCTTCAACATCTGGCTTACTTTAGTCTATCCTGTATTAACGATGACTGCTATTTATCTGGGCATCACGATTTATCACTACATCAAGGAAGAACGGGAAAAGAAGAAAATAAGAGGCGCCTTTCAGTACTACCTTACAGCCTCCGTCATCAATGAAATGCTTAAAGATCCGACAAAACTTAAGCTCGGCGGAGTTAAAAAGGATCTGTCAGTTTTGTTTTCTGACATCCGCGGGTTCACCACAATTTCTGAAAAACTAACACCGGAAGAACTTGTCCGCCTGCTTAATGAATATCTCACGGCCATGACTAATATTGTTTTTAAATACGAAGGCCTGCTCGATAAGTACATGGGTGATGCCATTATGGCTGTCTTTGGCGCGCCGCTTGATCAGCCCGATCATGCCCGCAGAGCCTGCCTGACAGCTCTGGAAATGATGAGCGAACTCCATAAGCTGCAGAAAAAGTGGGATGCGGAAGGCAGACCTGTTCTTGACATCGGCATCGGTATCAACTCCGGAGAAATGGTTGTCGGCAACATGGGCTCTGAAATGCGCTTTGATTATACGGTGATGGGAGACATGGTTAATCTTGGCTCTCGACTGGAGGGCATCAATAAAGAATACGGCTCTAATATTATTATCAGCGAATTTACTTATCAAGCAGTGCAGGACAGTGTTTGTTGTCGTGAGCTGGACTTAGTCCGAGTCAAAGGAAAAAATAAACCGGTCAAAATTATGGAACTGCTGGGCGAAAAGAAAGATGAAGCTGACTGGAAAGATTTTATAACCAGCTTTGAAAAGGGACTGGTGCTTTATCGGAAAGCAAAATGGGATGAGGCAATCGCGCAATTTAAGCAGGCATTAACTATCCGCGCTGACGATTTTGTCTCTAACATGTATATCGAACGCTGCCAAAGCCTGAAAGAGCAGCCCCCACCTCAACCATGGGATGGTGTCTTTACGATGACCAGAAAATGATAATAATATCATTAAGAGCAGTTTACCATTTTTTTGAATTGGTTATTAATGGAAGAAACACAACTATCTGGGTACATCTTCCCTTCCCCCTTTTTTAAAGGGGGAGTGAGGGGGATTTCTCAATCAGTGCAATTCCGTAAAATCTCCCCTAGCCACTCTTTACCCTAAAGGGCACGCGTAGCAAAGAGGGGGATCGCTGTACTTTGTCACATAAGGATTTTAAAAAAATGGGGTTAAAGACAGGGTTGAAATATCGCAGCTGGGTTGAGGTTGACCTGGATAATTTTGTAGGCAACCTGCGCGAAATGAAAAGGCTGATCGGCCCGCAAGTTGATTTTATGCAGGTTGTTAAGGCCGATGCTTACGGGCATGGCGCAATTGAAATATCCAACGCCGCGCTGAAAAACGGCGCACGGATGCTGGGAGTGGCCAATGCCGATGAAGGCGTCCAGTTGAGGATCAGCGGCATTGATACTGTAATCGTCATCCTCGGGCCTTCCACCGCAACAGAAATTGACGAGATCATTAAGTATCAGCTTACACCGTCTGTCTCCGATATTTTTTTTGCAAGGCATTTACAAAAAAAACTGGAAAAGGCAGGCCACACGCTGCCGGCTCATATCGAAATTGATACCGGCATGGGACGCGGCGGAACGATATCCGGCAAAGCGCTAAATCTTATCCGGGAAGTCTCCGCCCTTGCCAATATTGAGCTTGCGGGGATCTTTTCTCACCTGGCTTCCAGTGAAAGCATAATTCCATACAACGACCTTCAATGGCAATTGTTCTTGGGGTTGCTTGCTGATCTCAAAAAAATCGGGATCAACATACCGCTTAGGCATTTAGGCAATAGCGGGGCCATATTAAATTATCCGGAATTTCAAATGGACATGGTGCGTCCGGGGCTTATGACTTACGGTATTTGTCCCTCGCCTGCAAGCAATGCAATGGCCAATCTTGCGCCGGTGATGTCGTTTAAAACAAGCATCGTTTTGCTTAAAGATTTCCCGAAAGGCTATGGCATCGGCTACGGCAGCACTTACGTCACCTGCAAAGAAACTCGTATCGCGACAATCCCTGTCGGCTATGGAGATGGCTACCCTTTTATTCTATCGAGTCTGGGCGAGGCTTTGATCCGCGGCAGGCGCGCGCCGCTTGTCGGACGGGTTTCCATGGATATGTGCACAATTGATGTCACCTCCATCCCCGATTGCAAGGTAGGCGATGAAGTTGTTCTTCTGGGCAAACAGGGAAATGATTATATCAGCGCCAATGAAATTGCGGCAAAAGCAAAAACAATCAGTTATGAAATCCTCTGCGCTTTAGGCAAAAGAGCGCCACGCGTATTTTTGCAAAAAGGGGAAACAGGCGCAATCGAGCCAAGGCTTCGGCGGATATTCGTGCCCGATGAAGAGAAATCAATATCGCGCATTGACAATATTATTCGCCACTGCTTCCATGCCCGCACTCGCAATGAAGAATTGGGCGACGCGATATATTATGAAATGTTTGAAACACTCTTTGGCAAAGAAGATAGGCCTTTGGAGCTGCGCTCGTGCTTCCGCTATGACATCAAAATCGCGCAATTACCCGTTGCAGGCAAGGACACTCCGCGCGCGGATGATTATTTTCAATTAAGCACTCATGTCGAATATAAAAAAACAATTCGCAGCAATATATTTATGATTGGCTGCGCCTCGAATAACGCGCAATTAGCCGCGCTGATTGAAGATCCGCATTGTGAATACCGCTGGATTCTCGGCCATGACGATGATCTGGTTGTGGAGAGCGATTTTAAACTAGAGTCCATGCGTATTGATGGCGAGGATATTCCAATTATTGAAACAAAAAAGACCAGCAGGGGATATGAAGTCTGGTGCGGCAATGAGGCGCTCAAAGAGAAGATCAATTGCGAAGTTAAAATTGAAATAGAAATTGTTACTAAAAAAGCCAAGAGCAACAAAACTTTCCCTGTATATCTGCTATATCCAACGAGGGGTCTGGCGATTAACTTTAATTATGAAAACGCGAGTTTGAAAAACGTGCGCGAAGAGAGCTTCTTTGCCGGAAGGCACCGCCTGCCTGCCATATCAGTTGCCAAAGGTAAAGATATTGATATTAAAATATCCGATCAGGAATGGATCTTCCCCACAAGCGGTGTGATATTTATCTGGGATGTTTAATACATTACAATGCCCCGGCCTCTTTCCGCAGTAATTCAATCTGCAAATCTTTTTCCTGCCATAGCTCTTGCACCCATAGCTGAAAATCAGCCCTAAACTTCTCATCGCCTTCGTAATCGCCGTGCAGAATATGCTGCGGTATTTCTACATTTGAAATGCGCACAGTCACACGCTTGAGCTTGCCGCAAAGAAAATCCCAGAAGGTGGGAGCGCCGTCAGGATAGACTATGGTGATATTGAGCAGGGAATTAAATTTATCGCCCAGCACGCTTAAAGCCAGCGCGATGCCGCCGGCTTTCGGACGCAGCAGGTATTGATAAGGTGATTTCTGCCTGTCATGTTTTGCTTTGGTAAAACGGGTGCCTTCCAGAAAGTTCATGACGCTTGTGGGCATTGTGGCAAACTTTTCGCAGGACTGGCGGGTTGTTTCAAAATCTTTTCTTTTCTGTTCGGGATGCTTTTTTAAGTATTCCGCGTTGTGGCGTCGCAGGAAAGGGAAATCAAGCGCCCACCAAGCCGGGCCCATCACCGGCACCCAGATAAGTTCATGCTTGAGAAAAAATTTCATCAAAGGAATACGGCGATTAAGAAGATGCTGCATGACAAAAATATCCACCCAGGACTGATGATTGCTGACAACGAGGTACCAGCCTTTATAATTCAAATCGTCCAATCCCTGAACATCCCATTTGGTTTTTGAAATCAGGTTCATCCACCCGCTGTTGCAGGAGATCCAGATTTCGGAAACCCCCAGAATAATGCGGTCAAAAATACGGCGTATCGGCTTAAAAGGTAAGAGAAATTTCAAAATGGAAAGGGCAAAGACAATAAAGGGCCAAAACAGAACATTCAGCGTCAAAAGCAGCGTGGCAATTATTCCCCGCGCCAGTGCAGGCAAAAAATTAAGCATATTTATTGAGCCTCCTGAGATTTCTTCTTTTCTGATTAGGGAGTATAGGAATAACGGCCTTACATGTCAAGAAAATCAATTCACCTGTTCGCCTCCAATTATCACTTCCTGCACCTGAATATTTTTAATCTGCTCGGGAGAAACCTTCAAGGGGTTCTGGTCAAGAATCGTGAAGTCGGCCAGCTTTCCAACTTCAATTGTTCCTTTGATGTCTTCCTCGAAGGTCTGCCAGGCTGCGTCTATGGTTACTGCCCTCAGCGCTTCTTCCGGAGTCAGCCGGAATTCCGGCCCTAAAACATGGCCACCGCTTGTCAGGCGATTTACCGCGGCAAAAACGCAGAAAAGTGGAGAAACAGGAGTTACCGGACAATCGGAATGGATACTGAATCGAATACCCCGTTTCAGGGCGGATTTAAGCGGGCTTATGCGCGCCCCTCTTTCCGGCCCCAAGAAGATATCCCTGTGGCGGTCTCCCCAATAATAGGTATGGGAAACAAAAAATGACGGCATGATCCCCAGTTTGGCTATGGCATCTAGTTGATCTTCACGGACTGCCTGGCAATGCTCAAGCCGGTGGCGGCAGTTGGGCCGGGGATGAGCCTCCTGCGCGAGACGAAAAGCCTCGATCGCGGCGTCAATTGCGGCATCACCATTGGTATGAATGGCAATCTGGAATCCGGCTTTATGGAGCTCGGCCACAAGTGGATTTAACTGTGCCGGTGGCGTAACGGGGTAGCCACAATACGCCTTATCCCCATTAAAAGGAACGTGATAAGGTTTGCTCAGCCACCCGGTATAACCCTGAATGGACCCGTCGCCGATTATTTTGGCAGGACCGATTTTGAGACGTTCGCTGCCAAATCCTGTCAGGAAACCGCCTCCCTGCTTCAGTAAAAAATTGGCCTCGATCATCATGTTGATGCGCATTTTCAATGAACCATCTGCAACAACTTTCTGATAAAGAGGCAGATCCAGCGCCCCTAATGGACCGGGGAAAACGACACCTGCATCACCGCCTGAGGTTACGCCAACCTTTAAATAATGGAGAGCGCCTTGATTAAGCAAGGCCACCCGTTGATCCAGAGTAAGAGGAGGGAATATCGCGTAAATCATCATCATGGCCATTTCTTCCAGAACCCCATCAGGTTCGCCGGTCTGGGGATTTTTGCGAATGACTCCACCTGTAGGTTGGGGAGTATCTTTGTTGATGCCGGCCATAATTAGTGCCTTGCTGTTTGCTGCTGTAAAATGTCCGGAGACATGAGAGATAAAAATGGGATGGTCTGTTGAGACTTCGTCCAGATCATAGCGGGTAGGATGCCTTCTTTCTTCCAGGCTGCTGTTATCATAACCATATCCTAAAACCCACTTTCCTTTCTCTGTTGCGGCAGCCCTCTTCTTCAGGGCATCTTTCAATTCTTTAATGCTGCCGATTGGCCCCACGGGGGGAGAGCTTAGATTCTCCCGCAATAGCACCCAGGGACCATATACACTGAAATGACTGTGGGCTTCGATCAAACCCGGCACCATAGTTTTGCCCCCAAGATCAACAATTTTAGTCCGCGGCCCCGTAACCTTTTGTAATGAAGCAGTTGAACCGACAGCGATAATCTTGTCGCGCCAGGTAGCCACAGCCTGCGCTTCTGGATTGGCTTTGTCCAGCGTAACTATATCTCCGTTTATATATATCACATCTGGATGTAATCCTTCTTCCATCACCAAACCCCTTTTAAAATTATAATCGCAGGAGGCTAATTTAAAGACTAACCTCCTGCGGGTTAAATAGCTTAATTGCTTCGCGACATTATTCTTCCGGACGCAGAATTACTTTCTCCGCACTGTCTCTATCCTTCTTGTAGTAAAATGAACCAATCAGCAGAGCAACTGCGGCGACAAGCCCGATGCTTGAGGCAAAGGTCAATGCTACAGGCAGCCCGAATTTGTCTGAAAGAGATCCCGTAATGGCCGGCCCGGGAGCGCTGCCGAGCATGTGCTGGAAAACAAGGCCAACACCATAGGCCATGGCCCTTACACCCGGATGAATAACTTCCTGGGTGACAGCAATGCACGCGGGCCCTGCCGCGGTGAGTAGGAAGAATCCGACAAGCAGGAGAATATATTGATAGACGATTGCTCCCCCCGAAAACAGGCCAAAGGCGCACATCAGCGCGATCGAGGACACTGCATAACTGATACCGGGGAAGTACAATCTGGCGCGAATGTTTGATAACATCCACTTGTCAACAGCCCAGCCGCCAATCGCGCCGGCAAAGATCATCAGAAAAACAGGTAAGCTGGTCATCGTTGTAGCCGTTTGCAAGGATACTCCCTGAACGCGCATATAATAGGTAGGCAAAAAAGTAATGATGGACACATAGACGAAAGATTGAGCACCAAAAGATATATAGGCGGCAACCAGAGAAGGTTTCCGGAAAAAATCCTTGACGATCTGCGCTTTAGTCATTTTGATCTTTTGTGCTATTGCCGTACTTCCGGCAGCGGGAGCCTCAACAGTCTGCTCCAAGGATACTGTTTTGTATTCTTTAACAAAATACATCAATATGGCTACGATCAAACCCGGAATGGCCACAACACCAAAAGCGGCTCGCCAACCCCAGCGCATAGCAATGAACGCGCCAAGCATCATACCGACAACCATACCGATTGAGATAAAAGCGTTGAACACTCCAATCATGACCGCGCGTCTTTTTTCCGGGAACAAAGCGGAAATCGTCGCCACACCGGCCGGTGCATAGGCTGCTTCTCCGATGCCAATAAACGCACGGGACACCAATAGTTGACTATATCCGGTGACAAAAGCGCCTGCGGCGCAGGCAATGCTCCATACTGTGGACATCAGGAACATTGATTTGCGACGGCTCCAACGATCTACCAGGATGGAGATCGGTACGACAAAAAGGAACATGCACAAATACACAGCAGATACCAATTGGCCACTCTGGGCATCGGTCAAGCTCCATTCCGCCTTGATCAAGGGCAATAATGATGAGATGATCATCCGGTCTGCAAAATCAAACATCATCAGCAGGCAGACCAAACCGAACACATAATACGTATATCCCTTGGAAAAGAGATATCCTTCAGGCACTTTCTTTGTTGTCATAAAACCCTCCCGTTAATTTTTTTAATCAAATAATGCATTCGTGAAACTCCAATTCCGAAAGCGAAGCGTAGCGCGCTCATTTACCTCCTTTCGCCGGGTTTAATTCCCCGTTAAAAACTGTTCCCCAAACGGGCATATCTTTTAATTCCATCGGATCGATCTTAAGCGGATCGGCTTCGAGCACACAAAAATCAGCCTTTTTCCCAAACTCGATACTGCCTATTTCATGGTTGAGATGAAGCTGATAGGCGGCCTCAATTGTCAAGGCCCGCAGGGCATCTTGAACAGTCACTCTCTGCTCCGGGCCAAGAACAGTTCCTGATTCCATGGTTTTGCGTTGAACAGCAGTCCACGCGCCAATCCACGGCAATTGAGGTGTGCCCGGCGGATCATTATGGAAAGTCCAGGAGACGCCGAGCCTTTTGGCTGTGCCGATTGGCGTGATTTGATGGGCGCGATTCGGACCCTGAATTTTTAAATGGGTATCACCGTAATAATAAATCTGGGTGGAAAAAAATGATACAGCGACGCCTAAATCTCTGGCCTGGCGCAACTGTGCTTCTGTAACGGTATAGCAATGGTCTCCCCGGTGGCGCATGTCCGGACGGTAACAGCGGGTTTGCGCTTCTTTGACTGCATCGAGGATCACCTGAAATCCCGCGGCGGTGTTGGTATGAGTAATCGTGGGGATCCCCTCTTCGTGAAAACGAATGATAAGAGATTTAATTTCATCAGGATTTTCGGCCATTCTCCCCTCAGGCGAACCATCCCAATAGCCGGGCCAGCCAATCGGTGTAGTGCGGGAAATAATGGATCCATCTATATAGAGCTTAACCGCGCCAATCCTGAATTTATCGGTAGATCCGGCCTTTGCCTCTTTATACATTTCGATAAACTTTTCCAGAGATCCGGCTTCAGCGATTCCCACACGCCACCAGGGCAGGCCGACAAGCCTTAGTTTAACTTCCGGCCTGGCAAGCAGGCTTTGATAAGACTTTATTGCGCCACGCACACTCCGTGCGCCCAAAATTGCATCACAAACTGTCGTGTTTCCTCCGGCAACAAAAAGCGGCAAGATAGCAGAAGTTTTTTCCTCGGGGTTGTTAAACAGCTCCGCAATCGCGGAAATCACAGAAAACAAGCCCTTTGTTTCAATCAATGTCCCGCTTAGCTTTCCATCCGGACCCTTTTCTACATTGGGTGGAATATTGTCAGCGCTGATGCCTGCTTTTTGCAGCAGAAAATTATTGACCCAGAAACGGTGGAAAACAACATTGGAAATCAGTATCGGACGTGTGGTGGAGATCGCATCCAACTCGTCAATCTGCAGAAACCCGCCGGCTTTATTTTCATCATAAGCGACTCCATAAAGCACTTGCCCGGGCGGAAGTTCTCTGTCCAGCTCTTTTAATCTCTTGAGCACATCCGCCTTGGTCGGATAGATCGGATAAAATCCCCCTTCCGGCCGTGGCCAGGGAATTTGGGAAACAAAATTGCCGCTGTATATGAACCCTTGCAAATCCACATGGGTGTGGGGATCAATAAGCCCGGGCAGCAGCACTTTATTCTGGAAGGTTGTATCTACTTCATAGGGGGTAAAGGGTGATTGCTTGATATGGTAAATTATGTCGTCTAATTCGCCCACCGCGAGAATCCTGCCGTCCTTGACGGCAACCGCTGTGGCAAAGGGTTGCTCCGGATACATCGTGATAATTTTCTTGGCAACAAAAATTTTTGTTTGGACAGGCATAAATTGATCATCCTCACCCAAATTGATTTGGCGGAATCACTCAGGCGCGCATTTTTTTATTTTCGGGATCGTAATAAGGTGTTTTCACCACTATCGCTTGCCGCCGCTCTCCAAGGATTTCCACTTCCATTTTTGTTCCGGGTGCGGCCAGATCAGCCCGGACATAACCAAAGGCAAGACTCTTTTGCGTACGATGCCCCCAGCCTCCGGAAGTGACACGCCCCACAATTTGATCGTTGTGCCAGATGCACTCATCCCCATAGGCATCCGCATCTTCTGCTGCAACTTCCAGCATAGCAAGTTTGGCGCTTACACCCTGCTCTTTTTGCTTTAACAGATTTTCACGACCGATAAAAGCATCTTTTTTAAAATTGACGAAAGCCTCAAGTCCAGCCTGAAGCGGGGTTGATTCCGAAAAATCTGCCCCCATCAGATAACCTTTTTCCAGACGCATGGAATTGAGCACAGCACGCATGCCGCAGTTGACTAAACTAAATTCCCTGCCTGCTTTCAGAATATCCTGGTAGATGGCTCGCTGATATACAAAGTCATGGTGGAGTTCCCAGCCCAATTCGCCAGCGAAATTCATGCGAATTGCCCGAACCGGCGAAACCCCGACATGAATATTGCGGCAGGACAAATACGGGTAATGAGTGTTGCTTAAATCTGCATCAGAAATCTTGGTGAGCAGGTCTCTTGCTTTGGGGCCAATGATTGTTAAAACGCCGTAGCGTGTTGTCACATTATCAATAATTACACTGCCGTCGCCGGGCAAATGATCTTCCAGATGCTGCAGGACAAGCACTTCGCTTACAGCAGGCGTGACAACGTAGAAGCGATCTTCAGCCAGGCGGGTAATGGTCATATCTTCCGCTATGATGCCCTTTGGCGTGAGCATAAGATTGTACGCCACTTTTCCCACACCGGGCAGGCGACCGCAGGTTAGATAGTCAAGAAATCGGGCGGCACCGGTGCCATGGATTTCAAATTTTCCGAAGACGCTCAGTTCATAGAGCGCGACATTATCGCGTGCGGCCAGGCACTCATTTTTTACATGCTCGAAGTAGCTGGTGTTCCTTCTAAAGGAATATTTGTCCACCGGTTCCACACCTGCAGGGGCAAACCAGTTGACCCTCTCCCAGCCATAGCGGCTGCCAAAGACGGCTCCCTGCTCTTTCTGCATTTCATAGATGGGCACGGTTTTGAGTGGTCTGCCGGCATCACGTTCCGTGTCGGGCATCGTCAATTGATACTGCAGGCGATAGGCTTCATGAACTTTGGCAAGTGTGTATTGCTTGCTTGTCCAGGTACCGAAACGGCGCGGATCAAGAGTGGACAAATCGATGCCTGGTTCACCATCCACAATCCATTCAGCAAGATACTTGCCAACACCACCGGCCTGGGTAATGCCGAAATTGCACCCCGCCATGGCATAGAAGTTGGGAACTCCATACACAGGGCCCAAAAGCTGCTGGCTATCCGGGGTATAGGTTATAGGCCCGTTCTGGATATGCTTCATCCCCGCTTCCCGAAGTATGGGCACCCGATCCAAAAGTTTCAGGATATACTCCTGAATCCGTTCCAAATCAGTTGGCAAATCCGCCGCCGCGTAATCCCAGGGGACGTTATGGGCATTCCATGATTTACACCTGGCTTCGTAAGGCCCGACAAGCAGAGTGCCTAGTTCTTTGCGCAGATAAAACGGCACATCCGGATCGCGAAGCGAAATCAATTCGTCTTGCAGACCGGCAATTTCCGGAAGATCATCAAACATAAGATGATGGTGCTCCATCGGAATAATCGGCAGATAAACACCGACCATAGCCGCGATACGGTCGGCCCAGAGGCCTCCGGCATTAACAACTATCTCACAGGTAATATCGCCTTTTTCGGTATGAACAATCCACTCTCCACCGCGTGTGCGAGAAAGGTTGGTAACCCGGTTGAACCGATAGATTTCGGCCCCTCTTTGTTTAGCGCCCATGGCCAAGGCATTGGTTGTGCCAACAGGGTCGCAGTGCCCGTCATGAAGGTGGTACATGGCACCCACCAGGCCGTCTGTTTGCATGAACGGAAAAAGTTTATTGGCCTCGTCAGGACTTACCAGATAGCACTCCAAGCCGAGTGCGTGGTCTTTGGCCAGTATGTGCCTGTATTCATCGAAGCGATCCCTGGTTGTAGCCAGACGCAGGCTGCCTGTTGTATGCCAACCTGTGCTCTGGCCGGTTTCGGCCTCCAATTCCTGATAAAGTTTGATGCTGTATTGGTGCAGACGGGAATTTGTCCTTGTCGCTGCCCACTGGACAACATTGCCGGCGGCGATCCACGTTGAGCCGGAGGTTAGTTCGTTTTTTTCCACCAGAACTATATCCGTCCAGCCCAGTTTGGCCAGGTGATAAAGGACAGAGCAGCCATTTATTCCGCCACCAATAACGACGACGCGCGCATGCGTTTTCATAATTTTTCCCTTCTCGAGGGTGTTTTGATTCTCGATTTACAGCAGCGTATCAATCTGCACATAGTCCATATTAAAAGCTTCGGCCACACCCCGATAGGTAATATGCCCCGAAACTGCATTGGCCCCTAGTTTGATATCCGGATTGTCCCGCATGGCATTCTTCCAGCCCTTGTTCGCGATCTTCACCGCGTAAGGCAGGGTAGCGTTGGTCAGAGCAAGCGTCGATGTTCGCGGTACCGCGCCGGGCATATTAGCCACGCAATAATGCACCACTTTGTCCACCGTGTAAATGGGATTACTATGGGTGGTGGCTTTGGATGTCTCAAAACAACCGCCCTGGTCAATTGCTACATCCACCATTACCGCTCCCGGTTTCATGATCTTAAGCATATCACAAGTAACGAGCTTGGGAGCTTTGGCGCCGGTATTCAACACAGCTCCCACAACCACATCAGCCTGCTTAATCAGCTCCCGCACTGTGGCCGGGCTGGAAAACAGGTTAAAGCAATTGGCCGGCATCACATCGCTTAAATACCGCAAACGGTCCAGATTCATATCCAGGATATAAACTTTGGCGCCCAGGCCGCAGGCCATTTTTGCTGCGTTGATGCCGACGATACCGCCACCCAGCACGACAACATTGCCGGGATCAACGCCTGGTACGCCGCCCAGAAGCACACCGTGGCCGCCATGGGACGTTTCCAGGTATTTGGCTCCCTGCTGAATTGCCATTCTGCCGGCTACTTCACTCATGGGAATCAGCAGCGGCAAAGAGCCATCCGGTTTCTGGATAGTTTCATAAGCGATACAAACCGCTTTGCTTTTAATTAATGCCTTGGTCTGACGCTCGTCTGCCGCCAGATGGAGAAAGGTGAAAAGTATTTGACCTTCCCGGATCAGATCGTACTCCGCAGGCATCGGCTCCTTGACATGCATGACCATCTCCGATTTTTTAAATATTTCCGCCGGTGTGTTCACAATCTCCGCGCCCGCTTTCGCGTAAGCGGCATCATCGTACCCGCTGCCACAGCCTGCGCCTTTTTCTACAAGCATTGTATGGCCACTTACGATCATTACTTCAACGCCCGCCGGAGTCATGCATACCCGATTCTCTTCCGTCTTGATTTCCTTTAAAATTCCAACAATCATGATTTTTGCCTTCCTTCTATCTTTGCTAATTTCATATTGGTTTTTTGTCATTCCCGCGAAGGCGGGAATCCAGTGACTTAAGTATGTTATGGATTCCCACCTTCGCGGGAATGACAACGTGGTAACTTTTTACGAGTCCCTCAAAATTTATCATGGAAAAGCCCATCTCCTTCCCATTGGCTTTTGGCATCAGTCGACCTGCACCTTCAGAACTTTTCCATAGCGCGTTTGACGGCTGTCACTATCTCGTCCATATCCGCTTTGGTAGCAATCAGAGCCGGAGCAAAATTCATGATGGTATTATTGCCCGGCAGAGAGCTGGCTGTCCTTCCTACCAGCACTCCTTCGGCTGTCACTAAAGCCATGATGCGTGCCATTTCCGCTTCCGTGATGGATTCTTTGGTTTGTTTGTTTTTGACAAATTCAATTCCGCAGAAAAGCCCTTTGCCCCGGACATCCCCCACAAGCGGCATATCGCTAAGCGATTGCAGACCATCGAGCAGATAAGCGCCGACCACCCGGCAGTTTTCCACCAGTTGTTCTTCTTCGATAATCCGCGTGCTCTCTAGTGCCGCTGCCATGGCGCCTGTACACCCTCCGTAAGTACTGATGTCCCGGAAATAGCTCATCCGCTCTTCAGGCTTACTGGGATCACAAAGAAATTTATCGAAAATATCCTGGCGAAAGACGGTAGCAGACAGGGGCATATAAGAACTGGCCAATCCCTTGGCCATGGTGATAATGTCCGGGTCAACATCATAATGCTTGTGCCCCCAGAATTTTCCTGTCCTGCCAAACCCGCAGACGACTTCATCCATAATCAGATACACACCGTATTTGCGGCAGATATCCTGAAGAATCGGGTAGTACTCCTTAACCGGAACCAGAATGCCGCCACCGGCCGTAATAGGTTCAACAATGCAACCGCCCACGGTATCCGGTCCTTCTTCTAAAATTATATTTTCTAGAATTCGGGCGCAGTCTATATCGCAGCCGGGGTATGTTTCTGCAAACGGACAGCGGTAACACAGCATGTGAGGAAACTCGACAAAGCCTTCGGCAAATGGTCCGTAATCCTGTTTTCTTTCCAACTGGCCTGTCGCGCTTAGCGCGCCAATGGTGGTGCCGTGATAATCACGTTCTCTAAACAGCACTTTGTACTTTCCTTTTCGGTCCGGATCAATGTGGGAAAGTTGACGGACAATTTTAAAGGCTTTCTCATTGGCCTCTGATCCGCTGTTGGAGAAAAATACTTTGCCCAGGCGCGGCAGAAGTTCGATTAGTTTAGCCGCGAATTTGATGCTGGGAATATTACCCACCGTCCCCGCGTAATAGGGCAGGGTTTTTAACTGCTCATACACCGCTTTGGCAATGCTCTTGCGGCCATGCCCCACCATGACACTCCAAACACCGCCTGATGTCGCATCCAGATATTCCCGCCCTCGGATATCCTTGACCCGCAACCCATTGCCTTCAACGATGATCATTTGCTCGGCAGTTTCAAAGACCTTATGTGGCTTGATGTGGTGCCATAAGTAATCCCGGTCACCGCGCACCATCTCGTCAACATCATAGGTAAGCCAGTTTGTTTTATTTTTCATACAATATTCCTCACTTCAAAAAGTTATACCAAGTCGCTGTCAAACATTAAAAGACTGATTTACCGGGCATAATACCAAGTAAGCTTTCAAAAACTCATAGTTTCTTTGAAAGCAACTTGGTATTATCTCTTAACGAACATTATTTAATTTTTGATACGTCTCCGTCTCGTCTCTGTGGCGATGCGCTTGAAACTCAAACAACTCCGGGATGTAATACGATCTGCAATATAAGATTGGTCGTTTGCTCTTGTTAAAATCAATGGTCTCGATATACATCAGCGGTGAAGCGGCTTTAACCTTTAGAATGTCAGAAAGATGCTTATCGCTAATAATAGGTTTGAACGAGCAGTCACCTTCATCCGATATTTGACGGCAGACCTCGGTTAAAAAGTGATACAAAGAATGCATATAATCGTTTAGCCTATTTTCTTGCCCGTCGGGAACAAGTGACGCGGGAAAATAATCAAAAGAATAGACAGCCGGTTTTTCGCCAATTGTCCATATACGCTCAACTTCCCAGATTTCATCACCTGCAGGAATCCGGAGCTTTTCCGCAATTCTTTGATCGGCGGGGTGTTTTTTCATATCCACTTTGAAAAAGCGGTCTTCTAAGCCCACTCTTTTGAAAATGGTGGATGTGGATACAATTGAGGATAGCGTCTGAACCGGAACCGCTTTTTTGTCCAGTACAAATGTTCCGGTACCGTGACGACGTATGATCACGCCGTCGTCCTCCAAAACACGAAGGGCCTCTCTTAGCGTGACGCGGCTGACTGAAAATTCACGCGCTAATTGATCCTCTGAAGGAAGCTTTGATCCGGGGGGATATTGGCCTCTTTTTATATCTTCCAGAAGAAAGTCAATGACCTCAAAGTAAAGCGCTTTTTTGGCGATTTTTCGTTCCTTTTTCTCTTTCAAATGATCAGCCCCTTTTACTTGACGCGATTTTTACGCGAACTCCACCAGTTGAGAATCTTCATGCCCATAGGCAGAATATGTCGTTCCAACCCGGAAGCTTGCTTAGCATCGCTTGCCGGGGCGGGCATCTTGCACTCTGATCCATAGAGTTCAGCCATCATCTTTGTTACCTGTGATTTGACCAGCCCGCGAAGGGGCACATTCGCCACCATTCCGTACATGGCGGCGTTACCTCTGGAGGCAAGCCCCGGATCGCGGCGCACAATATCCACCGAGTCTCGCAAATCTTTCAGATAGTTATCAATTACGCCTGTATGCCTTGGCGTAACCATGCAATGCAGGCCTGCCGGATGCTGGACGCGATCAATCGACCAGCCACGCTCTTCGAGTTGATCACCCACAGCATAGATATCGAGATTTTTATCGCGCGAAGCATAGGCAAAGACACTCATGGAGGGATGGCCAAGTATTGTCAGGCCGTCAATGGCCTCGATCCCCTTCATTAGTCTGGTGGTAGTTTCCATAATAGAACGCGACATATCCAGATACCCATCTTGACCTATGGCATTGAGCGCCGCCCAGGCGGCTGCTATTGCGCCCCCAGGACGCGTGCCCAACATGGCCGGTGAAGCGAAAACACCGGTGGGGGAATCGGTAGAGACAAAAAACTGATGCTGCAAATAATCCATGCTTCGGTAAAGCAGCACGGAGGCGCCTTTGGCGCTGAATCCATATTTGTGTACATCAGCCCCGATTGAGGTTACACCCGGTACCCGGAAATCAAAGGGCGTCACCGGATGACCAAGTTGTTCCACAAAGGGCAGCAGAAAGCCCCCCAGACAGGAATCCACGTGCAGGGGCAGCCTGCGGCGCAAGGCCACTTCCCCCAGAGCGGGGATGGGATCAACCACCCCGAACGGGTAGCATGGGGCCGAAGCCACAAGAAGTATCGTATTGCGATTGATTAACCGCTCCACTGCCGCCACATCCACGCAATACTTATCGTCGAGCGGGGCTTGCACCATTTTGACCCCGAAATATTTGGAGGCCTTATCCCAAGCCACATGAATGGAACGCGGGACAATCATCTCCGGCTTGAATGGTAAATGACGCAGAGCGCTGGCCCTTTCACGATAGGTAACCACCGGCAGCAGACATGTCTCTGTGCCTCCCGAGGTCATGGTGCCAACAACCTGATCGTCACCGTGCAGAAGCCCTCTGGCCATCTGCACAATTTCCGTCTCCATGCGCTTGAGGCTCTTGAAGGCCATGGGGTTTAAGGCATTCTCTGAAAAGTAAAGACCATAAGCCTCTTTGAGAAAGGAGGTGTGCTCTTCACCTAAATAATACACTAAGCTCCAAATTTTGCTGTCACGATAGTTGGCATCTTCCGAGCCGAACGCTTTGAGACGCGTGAGCACTTCCGCATGCTCTATGCCCTGTGCCGGTATTGTCTTCATTGCATTTTTCTCCTTAGCCGATTAAGGCTCTAAATATTTAGATTATGAAGGATATACGCAACGGCTATTCCCAGATAGGTGCCGATCACCCACCCGATAATGCCTGTGACTACACCCGTAATAACGATTTCCTTATTCTTCAAAGCCGATGCCACCATCGGCACCAGAGGCGGCGAGCAGATTCCCGCGACAGAAGTTATGATGACCGTATCCGCGTCAATTTTGAAAAAAGAGGCAAGCACAACATGGAGCGCCAGGCAGACAAAAATAGTAAACGTCACATAGATCAGCATGATCGGCGCCGTGGAAAGCAGAATGTTAATGTTGGCCATGGAACTAACCACCAGGCTGAATATTAGAATAAAATAATTACCCAGCTGGTAGGTCATCTTGATATTTCTGACTTTCGGGATAAAGGAAAAAAGAATGCCCAGTGTTGTGATAATCAGGATAGATACGACAAAGGCCACATCCTCCGCAAAGACCAGAAAGGAAAGACCGCCCACGATAAAAATAACCAGGGCAAGCCCAAATGCAGCAAGGAGCGGTATAAATATTTCTTTTTTAAATATGCCCGCGTATGAATCGTAGTTGAATGACGTCTCTGCGGTTGCGTTGCTTGCCGGTTTAAAAGGCGGGAGCACTTTTAAAAATATCCCTCTGCCGATCGTCATGAGGAAAAGCAGGTAGATGGCCGATACTACAACATCGGATGTATGGGCGGCCAGATAAAGTGTCCGGTCAGTCTGAAGCGCCGTGGCGATAGCTCCCAGGTTGACTGTGCCGCCGGTGTACACGCCGATGAACATGCCTGCTATCTTCCAAGTCTCTGGGCCGACATAACTCCGGAATATATAGTAACCGGCGGTGGCGATAATCACAATGGCTAAAGTTTGCAGGCCAAAAGAAAGTAGAGACTTACCCGCCAGTCTGCCCCAACCCTTGATATCAAGTGAAAAGAACATGAGGGGCAGCGCAAGGCAGATATTGATCAGCATCAGTGGCCCCTGCACCTTATCGAAACCGGCAGGGAGAATGCCGATATTGCCTACCAGCGCGCCGGCGATATAACAGACAACAACAGCGCCGATTTTATCAAGGAAAGAATACTTATTGCAGAGAAAAATAACCAGTGTGGGAAAAAGGACGAAAAACAAAACCAATAATGCGGTAATCATAAAACCCTCCTATTAAGCTATTTTTATTGGTGAAACCACAATGCCGCAATTGTGATGATTCGAATCACTATATATCGTCAGTCGTATAGACATATAACCTCTGATCAAGTTTTTAAATCACAATTTTTTTATTGTCAAGAAAATATTTACTGCTTTTTACGGCAAAGATTTTCACCTCGCAAGAATTCGCCTAACCTGTCATTCCCGCGCAGAGGTTGTGTCGTAATGTCTAATGGAGTAACGGCCGAAACAATCTCATTCCCCCCGTTGAACAATGGGTTGTTTTAATCCCGCTTCAGCGGGGCAACCCCTTGTTCTGTTTAGATTGCCACATGCACTGTCGTGCATTCGCAATGACAAAAACGGATAAAATTGAATCATATTGAGACAATCAATACTTACAAAAAAATGACTGCAAAATATGAGGCTTGATGTCAGTCATGAGAAAATGGCAGGGACATGCTTCTACCAGTGGGGTTGGTTGCCGATGCGGTGACCAATCACTTCTGTTGTATCGCTGACAACGACAAAGGCATCGGGATCGATCCGCGTAATCAGCCTCTTCAGGCGTGAGAGTTCTCGAAAGGTGATCACTGTATAAATGATTTCGCTTAGTTCACCGGTATAGCCTCCCCTTCCCTTAATAACCGTAACCCCTCGATTCATTTTTTTCATGATTGTCTTGACGATTTCTTCCTGAAATTTGGAGACGATCATGACTGATTTCCTTTGGCTAAGTCCGGTTACGACAAGATCTAAAAAATGGGCGGTGACATAGATAAAAATAAGGGTGTACAAGGCGCTCTCCAGTGAAAAAAGAAAAGCCGTAATGAGCAGGACTGCCGTATTGAAGGCAATTACAGTATTCCCCATACGGACGGCAAACCGGGTCAGCACCATGACGGAAAGTATGTCCGTTCCACCGGAAGAACCGGCGGAGCGCAGGATGATGCCTGTCCCCACGCCATTGATAATTCCCGCAAGGATGGCACACAGGAACTTGTCCGAAACGGGAATGGGTATGTAAATCCATTGCACAGCGGAGGAAAAGATAAAGGTACCAACGATACTGTAGAGAAAAAAGCGCCGGCCTACATATTTCCATCCCAGGGCAAACAGCGGGATGTTGAAAATCAGATAGAGGATGCTGACCTGCAAATCAGGCAGAACGTGATGAACAATCAGGGACAGGCCTGCAACACCGCCGCTGACAAAACCTTTCGGAATGAGAATCCCGTTTAAGGCAACGGCACAGACACAGCTTCCGACGGCTATGAGACCAAGGTTCCACAGAACCTGCCCCATAGTCTTTACGTGCTCCCGCAGAAAGGTAATCCTGCCCCCCATTTTATAATCCTCCATAAAAAAGACAAATCAGTTGTTTCGTTTCATTCCTTCCTATTTCCATAATGGGATTGGCAATGATTATTCTCTGTCCTCATCGGCGTAATTTTCTGGTTGGGAAGAATTGGAGGCAAAGGAGCAAATGCCGCTGATAGCGGTAACTGATTTTTCCGGCAGGAGAATAAATCCGGAATTGATCGCCACGCCGATTTTTCCCATTTCCAGCTTTTCATAAATCACTTTTTGATTCTCCAGTTTGAAATCAGCATAGCCTGCCGAAAACCGCCTGGGCAACATTCTTTTCCCGTCTCTGCGTAGTTGCTGATTTAAGTAATCTATAATCCAATCGAGTGCCGCATCAACCATTTCACTGGCAGTGGCATCATAAACTACCGCCGCGGCCAGATCATCACTGTTTGTTTTTTCCCCAATTGCATCCATAATCCCGTTTCCGGCAGTTGCCCCCATAAGCACGGCCCCCGGGCAATCCTTAAGAAGCGCCGATAGCTTCTTGCTGCTAAAGGTTACGTTTCCCGCCAGAGTAATTTCTTCCCCGTCATTTTTGCTGATGATAGTCTGGAGAATTGATCCCTTAAGCAAAATAAATGATGCCGCTTCTTCAATGTAGCGGTCAGTTTCCCGCCGTTGACTTAACGTAATTTGAGTCGTACTTTTTTTATAGCCGAGGCGGGAATAGATTTTCTCGTAAGGGGGATTAAGAAATATGTTCCCCGGAAAAATTAGAGAATCGGTCATAAAAGATCAACTTTTCCTAATGGTTTTCAATTGTCTTCGTGTTTTTTCCAGCGTTTCAGTCTGGCAAAAGCCGCCACCAATTCCAGAAGCATCATCAACTACCAGGATTTTTTCCTTTCAAAGCTCTATCCTTTCGGTTGATATCAGTTTACTAATTGCTCCAGTTTTTTTACTGTTTGGTTGCCCATTTCGTCTGTGCCGATGAGCTTATTGCCTTCGGCATAAATATCCTGCGTCCGGAAGCCATCTTTTAAAACTTCCGCCACGGCTTTTTCCACTAAGTTTGCCTCATCGGGCATGGCCAGCGTATAGCGCAGCATCAGTCCTACTGATAAAATTGTTGCCAGCGGATTGGCAATATTTTTCCCGGCTATATCAGGCGCGGAACCGTGTATTGGCTCGTACAGAGCCTTATCTTTGCCCAGAGATGCCGAGGGAAGCATGCCGATGGAACCGGTCAGCATGGCCGCTTCATCGCTTAATATATCGCCGAACAAATTGGTTGTGACAATTACGTCAAACTGCTTAGGATTTCGAATAAGCTGCATCGCGCAGTTATCAACGTACATGTGCTTTAAAGTCACCTCCGGATAATTCCGTCCGACTTCCGTAACCACGGTGCGCCACAGTTCGGTTGACTCCAGAACATTGGCCTTATCCACCGAAAGAAGATTTTTCTTTCTGCCGCGGGCAATTTCAAAAGCTTGTGTGGCGATCCTGACGATTTCATCTTCGGTATAAACCATCGTGTTTACACCTTTGCGTTTACCATCCTTCTCTTTTGTTATCCCGCGCGGCACACCGAAATAAACATCGCCGGTCAGTTCGCGAACAATCATGATATCGATGCCCTGCACGACACTTTTTTTCAGAGGAGAGGCATCCAAAAGCTCGTCAAATACTGTGACCGGACGTAAATTAGCATAAAGGCCTAATTTTTCCCGCAAGCCCAGAAGCGCCCTCTCCGGACGCAAACTGTAATCCAGATTCTCCCACTTCGGGCCGCCTACAGCGCCCAAAAGAACAGCATCACAATGCATGGCCAGATCAAGACTTTGCTGCGGCAGCGGAACACCAAAACGATCGTAGGCACTACCACCAACATATCCTTCGCATAAGGATATATTAATTTGCCTTTTTTCGGAAATCAATTTTAAAACCTTTAAAGCCTCGTTCATGATTTCCGCGCCGACACCGTCACCGGCAAAAACGGCTATTTTAAAACTGATCTTCTTCATTTTTCCACTCGTTTCCCGGCAAGATGCTTCATCAAACCTCCATCGGCAATTAACTGTTCCATAAATGGTGGAATGGGATTAATGCGAAATGTTTTATTTTTTGAGACTAGTGTTATAGTTCCCGCGGAACTGTCCACAATTATTTCTTCCCCTTCTGAAATTGCTTCATACAATTCCTGAGATTCAAAAATGGGCAAACCCATGTTAAAGGCGTTGCGATAAAAAATACGGGCAAAGCTTTTGGCTATCACACAGGAAATGCCCGCCGCCTTGATGGCAATGGGCGCGTGCTCGCGTGAAGACCCGCAGCCGAAGTTTTCTCCTCCCAAAATAATGTCACCTGTCTTAATCTTCGTGACAAATTGGGGGTCAGCATCTTCCATACAATGGGCGGCAAGCTCCTGCGGATCGGATGTTGTTAAATAGCGGGCCGGAATAATCGCGTCGGTATCAATATTATTCCCAAACTTCCAGACTTTTCCTTGAAATATCATTTTTAAAATCCTTAATGAAACTCCAATCACGAAAGCGAAGCGCATCGAGATTGGTAAGTTGAATTATCCCGCGAGCGGAGCTTCGTGGGACTTGTATCTTTTTATAATTCCGCAGGCGATGCAATCCTGCCCAGCACAGCGGATGCTGCCGCGACTGCCGGGCTTGCCAGATAGACTTCGCTTTTGGGATGACCCATGCGGCCGACAAAGTTGCGGTTTGTTGTGGCAATTGCTTTTTCACCTTCCGCCAGAATTCCCAAATGTCCGCCCAGGCAGGCACCGCATGATGGCGGGCTGATGACCGCACCGGCATTAAGAAATATTTCGAGCAATCCTTCCTGCAGGGCTTGCTTGTAAATAAATGGCGTTGCCGGCACAACGATTAATCTTACGCCGGATGCGGCTTTATGCTTTTTAAAAATTTGCGCCGCGATTCTTAAATCTTCAATCCGTCCATTGGTGCACGAGCCGATAAGAGACTGATCAATTTTTACCTTACCCGCCTTGCTAACGCCTTTGACATTGGATGGCAAATGAGGGAAGGCCACCTGCGGTTCAAGCTTGCTTGCGTCAATTTCAATAATGTCGGCATAGACAGCATCAGCATCGGATTCATAAAATTTATAAGGACGCTTTGCCCGGCCTTCGATGTATTCTTTAGTAATTGCGTCAGGTGCGAAAATGCCGTTTTTAGCCCCGGCTTCAATGGCCATATTCGCCATGGAAAGCCTGTCGGCCATAGGCAAGTTGCTGATAGTATCACCGGTAAATTCCATTGCTTTGTGCAGTGCTCCATCAACACCGATAAGCCCGATGATGTTTAAGATCAAATCTTTCCCCGAAACCCATTTGGGCATTCTACCTGTAATTACAAATTTCATCGACTGCGGCACTTTGAACCAGAGCTCTCCTGTCAGCATAACCGCTGCAAGATCAGTGCTGCCAACGCCTGTAGCAAAAGCGCCTAAAGCGCCGTAAGTACAGGTGTGGCTATCCGCGCCAATGACCAGATCACCGGGAAGGACAATGCCGCGCTCCGGCAGCAGGGCGTGTTCAACACCCACCTGTCCCCCTTCAAAAAAATTAGTTATTTGCTGTTCAACGGCAAACTGCCGAATGAACTTGCATTGCTGGGCGGAGCTAATGTCTTTATTCGGCGTGAAATGATCGAGAACTAAAGCAACCTTGTCTTTATCAAAGACTTTCTGGCCTCCCGCTTTTCTAAATTCTTTGATTGCTATTGGCGCTGTAATATCGTTACCTAAAGCTATATCCACTTTGGCGTTGATCAACTGGCCAGGCGAGATTTCTTTAAGGCCGGCATGAGCCATCAAAATCTTTTCGGTGATAGGATATCCCACTGTTATACTCCTTGTTCCAAGGGTGAAATTGTTCTTATAATGTTTTTAATGTTTATTCAACCCTAACCTTTTTGGCGTTATCTTTCAAAAATTCCAGCCGGTTGAGGGCATTGATATAAGCTTTTGCTGAAGCGACAATAACATCGGGATGAGCGCCACGGCCGGCAACGGGATGCCCGTTATATTTAAGCTGGACTGTTACTTCGCCCTGCGCGTCAGAGCCGCCGGTGATGGCGTTCACCGCGTATTTCAGCAGCGGATAATTGGTTTTGGTAATGCTGCGGATCGCCTCAAATGTCGCGTCCACCGGACCGTTGCCAAATCCGGCCGCGCGCACCAAATCTTTTCCCACCTGCATTTCCATAGTTGCCGTGGGGATGGCCACATTGCCGCTGACCACATTCAGATACACCAGGTTATATTTATCCTCAACACGATACACTTCTTCATACAGAATGGCTTCCAGATCTTCATCATAAATGTCCTTCTTAATATCGGCAAGCGTTTTAACCCTGGCGGCAACCTTGCCTACCTGCTCATCACTGAGGATGTAACCCATTTTTTTCAAGTGATGAGAAATGGCGTTGCGCCCGGAGTGCTTACCCAGAACGATATGCGTATCGCTGATGCCGACGGATTGCGGTGTCATAATCTCATAGGTGCTTTTTTCCTTAATCATGCCGTCCTGGTGAATGCCTGATTCATGGGCAAAGGCGTTCGCGCCGACGATTGCCTTGTTGGGCTGCACCTGTATACCTGTAATCTGGCTCAACTGGCGCGATGTTTTATAAATCTGATCGGTCTTGATTTTTGTATAGAGGCCATACATATCCTTGCGCGTCTGCAACGCCATGACAACCTCTTCCATCGCTGTGTTCCCGGCTCGCTCGCCAATGCCGTTGATGGTGCATTCCACCTGCCTTGCCCCGTTTCTGATTGCGGCCAGGGAATTGGCCACCGCCAGCCCCAGATCGTTATGGCAATGGACGGAGATAACCGTGTCTCCCATGTTTTTCACATGAGCAAAAAGATATGCAATCAGGCTGCCGAATTCTTCCGGGACGGTGTAGCCGACAGTATCGGGGATGTTGACGGTGCAGGCTCCGGCAGCGATTACTGCCGATACCATTTCTACCAGATAATCTTTATCCGAACGAGTGGCATCCATCGGCGAAAATTCAACATTCTCCGTATGAGAGCAGGCATACTTAACCGCGGCTACCGCTTCTTGAAGCACCTGTTCCCGACTTTTTTTGAGCTGATACTTCAAATGAATATCCGATGAGGAAATGAATGTGTGAATACGCGGATAGGCGGCATGTTTGATGGCCTGCCAGGCGCGGTCAATATCACCTTTATTGGCACGAGCAAGGCCTGCCACCTGCGATTTCTTAACCTCTCTGGCAATTTGTCGCACCGCATCAAAATCTCCATCAGATGCGATGGGAAATCCCGCCTCGATTATATCGACACCAAGTTTTTCCAGTTGTCTTGCGAGAATCAATTTTTCTTCCGTGTTCATGCTGGAACCGGGCGATTGCTCGCCGTCTCTCAGCGTCGTATCAAAAATATATACCCGATTTTTCTCCTTTTTCATATAAGCGCCTCATTTTTAAATTTTGCCAAATAAAAAGTGCAGTTTTGACTTTACTGCTGTCTTTGTAATGCAGTGGTATTAAGTGAAAAGTAGAACAAATTTTTCAAAAATGTCTTTATGAAAGTGCTCCATTATTTCTACTTTCATTATCTTTAGCGCCTCAAAAGGCTCAAGTTTTATCTTATACGGTTTTTTCGAAATTAAAGCATCAAAAACATCGGCAACCGAACAGATGCGGCCGTAAATATGAATTTCCTCACCCCGCATCTTTTGCGGTATCATGTTATGGTAAAGCTACTGCGCAAAAAGGGATGGGCGCGCCAGGCATGAGACAGGCTTATATACATACCTAACTTGATTTCTTTAGCTTTAATAGTTTTTATCAATATGCTTTTTCCATACCGAAAATTACTTAAAAACTAGCACAATAGATGCGCTTCCGCAAAGAATAAATCAAAGCTATTTTTCTGGATATCACGGAATATTCACCAATATTTATATAGAATCATCCTTGCCAGAGTTCCAAAGTTTTGTTATACAAAGTTCCTATCAAACATTAAATGTTGATTTACTGGGCATAATACCAAGTAAGCTTTCAAAAATTCATAGTTTATTTTTGAAAGCTTACTTGGTATTAGACTCACGCATAATCAATAGAAAATAATTGCTGGCATCAGTAAAAAGCAAGGGAGGCGCTGCCATGATTTACAATGAAGAATATGAGACATTGCCCCGCGAAGCCCTAAGGGCGCTGCAAGTCAAAAGACTACAGCAGGTTTTGGAGCGTGTGTACCATTCGGTAGGATTTTATAAAAAATCTCTTGATACCGCTAAAATCAAGCCCCACGAGATAAAATCCATTACTGACATGGGCAAACTTCCTTTTATTACCAGGCAGAATTTGCGAGATAATTATCCCTTCGGCTTATTTGCGGTGCCGATGAGCAACATTGTCCGGCTGCATGCTTCTTCCGGCACCAGTGGAAGATCCACAGTGTTTGGTTATACCAGGCGTGACATTGAAATCTGGTCGGAGCTGATGGCGCGTAGTCTTGCTGCTGCCGGCTTAACCAAGAATGATATTATTCATAATGCTTTCGAGTACGGGTTATTCACCGGTGGTTTGGGGCTGCATTACGGAGCGGAAAAAATAGGGGCAAGCGTCATTCCCATGTCCGGTGGCAATTCCAAAAGACAAATTATGATCCTGCAGGATTTCGGGCCGACAGCTATTTGCTGCACGCCTTCTTACGCTTTGCACCTGGCTGAAGAAGGCAAGGCTATGGGTGTTGATATGAAATCGCTGAAGCTACGCGTGGGTATTTTCGGGGCCGAACCCTGGAACAAGGCGATGAGCGACCAAATTGAAAATACTTTCGGGATAACCGCGCTTAATCTTTTCGGCCTTTCGGAAGTTATCGGCCCGGGGATGGCGATGGAATGTCTGGAAGGTCGTAATGGCATGCACATCTTTGAAGATCATTTCATTGTGGAAACGATTAATCCGCAAACAGGTGAAGCTCTGCCGGAAGGTGAAGAGGGCGAGCTGGTATTTACCTCACTTACCAAAGAAGCCTTCCCTCTGATCCGCTACCGTTCCGGTGACATATCGCGGTTGATTACAGAGCCCTGCCGCTGCGGCCGCACCCATATTAAGATGGAAAGAGTCTTGAAAAGAAGCGACGATATGCTGATTATCCGTGGTGTGAATATCTTTCCATCTCAAATTGAAGCAATATTAGTTGATATCGAAGGCCTTGAACCACAGTATCAGTTAATTGTTGATAAAGCCGGAGCGCTGGACACACTGGAATTGCATGTGGAAGTCAGCGACAAGACATTCAGTGATTCCGGTGGTGTTAAAGAATTGCAGAAAATCGAAAAGAGAATCCTCAAAGACATGAAAGATTATCTGGGCATCGCACCCAATGTAAAGCTTGTTGAACCTAGCACATTGAAGAAAACCGATGCCAGAGTTATTGATAAACGTACCATATGACTATGAACAAAGGAGGAGTTACCCGATGAAGGTTGAACAAATATCCGTATTTTTAGAAAACAAACCCGGCTCTTTGGAGCACGCAACACGAGTCCTGCGCGATTCCAGCATCAACATCAGAACTCTGTCACTTGCTGAAACGGTAGATTTCGGCATTTTACGTCTGATTGTCAACGATGTGGAAAAGGCCAATAAGGTACTCAAAGAAGCAGGCTTCCGCGTCAGTAAAACAATCGTGGTGGCTGTAGAAGTTCCCGACAAGCCAGGCGGCTTGCACAGCATCATGGAAGTCTTATCTAAAGAAAGTATTAATGTGGAATACCTTTATGCCTTCGTAGAAAAAAGCGGCCAAAACGCGGTAATCATCTTTCGCTTTGATGCTCCGGAAAAGGCCATTGAAGTGCTGCTAGCGCATAAGTTCACGGTGGTTCCGGGCGCACAGCTTTATGAATTTTAGTGAGTTCCAAATTTCAGAAACGAAGTGCACTGAAATTTGTAGAACGAACTATCCCCTGAGCGCAGCGAATGGGGATTTGAGACTTGCTCTCTATATGAATCATACTCAGAGCATTTATAAGCACATCATCAAGTCAAACGGGAATAACGGTGAATTAGGTAAAAATGTGCTGGACAGCTTCGATCAACTTAAAAATATCAAATATGGAGCGATCGTGCGATGATTATGGACAAACAAAAAATTATGGAATTCGCCAAGAAAGTTCCTCTGTTTCAGGGGCTGACCGACACTGAGATGTTGGTTGTCTGTTCGCTCATGACCCTGCGGGAGTTTCACAAAGGCGAAGTTATTGTGCAAAGAGACGACGAGGGACAGACATTCTTTATCATTGTCTCAGGCACGGCGCATGTCTCTGTGGTAACCTCCGAAGGCAAACAAACGATTCTTGCCACGCTCAAGCGTCCTGATTTTTTTGGCGAAATTTCAATTCTCGATGGAGAACCGCGCAGCGCATCGGTCATCGCGGCTGAGGACTGCAAAGTGTTAATGCTCTATCGGAAACCATTTCTCGATATTCTACATCGGTTCCCGAAGATTACTATTCAAATGCTTATCGAGATGTCGAAAAGGCTCCGCAATTCAAACCGGCAGATCAATACGCTTTCGCTGATAAGCACATATGGCCGCGTCGCTGAGGTGATTTTACGGATGGCCAAGGAACAGGGATACCGCGAGGGCAGTGTTATTATAATTCCCAAACGGCCTACGCATCAGATGATCGCTGAAATGGCTGGAATGAGCCGAGAAACCGTTTCGCGCATTATCTCGACACTCCAGAAGAAACACTACATTGCAATAGACCGAAAGAAAATGACAATCCTCGATGAAGAAAAACTTTACGATTAGAATACCCGGCTAATAATGTTCTTGAAACTTGTCGTTGCCAATAAAAAAATCCTTCCCAAGAACTTTTCTTCAAATAAATTGCATTAGTTGTGACTACTGTCACAGACAATTCTTCTTTTGCCTTGTATAAAGTATACAAAGAATTGTTTATTCTTTATAATCTTGATCAATTTGTTCTAGCTGAGGTTGCGGAATTGGAGTTGAAATTCGAATGAAATTTGTAGACAGTCAGATGAGTATATAATTTGCAACAAGCCAATACCGTAAAAGCAATTACACGGTTAACCGATAAGAGTAAAAAACAACAGATCTAATTCTTATAATTTTTAACTAACTTGTCATACGGGTGGGTTAATGTTTAGGGGAATTAATAATAAGCTTATCTATCTGGATAGGCACATTCAACATAGCGACAGTCAGTCCCCCCCATCATTTTAACTTGCTGTATTTACAAAATAATTTCATGCTACCACGTCTGTGACAGTCCATATACTGACCTGGTGTGGCTTTTAAGGTGGAAGATCAATGCTCCGAAAGGATAAGACCATGACTAAGAAAGAGAGCCATTCAGGCCAGGCAACCGATTTACGCAAGCAGGCAGAGGCGACGCTGCTGGATTCCAAATTGAAATTCCAGTTTCTCGCAGAAAGTATGGCTGATGTGGTGTTCACGTTGGATATCAATTTGGTGACTACCTATGTCAGTCCTTCCATTGAAAGAATGCTGGGGTTCACTCCGGAAGAAAGGATAGCTCAAAAAGTCGATCAACAGTTGACCCCCAAATCTCAGAAATTGGTTTTTGAGACACTGTTGGAGGAATTAGGCCGAGATAAAGAGAAGGGGGTGGATCTGGACCGGTCGATGAACATGGAATTGGAGTATTATCACAAGAATGGTTCCATAAGGTATCTTGCAACTTATATTCGAGGTATCCGTGACAGCGAAGGGAATTTAACTGGTTTTTACGGTTCACACCATGACATCACCGA